>Ga0256829_1000988_pt1 | contig 24753 bp, 16 predicted proteins | sample 131447metaG_FD_185979 | JGI IMG/M metagenome (GOLD analysis project Ga0256829, IMG submission 185979) | Hydrothermal vent microbial communities from Lau Basin, Pacific Ocean - 131-447 | ecosystem: Environmental > Aquatic > Marine > Hydrothermal vents | place: Pacific Ocean: Lau Basin | collected...
AAATGAGGTATATTATAAATTCCACTATAGTAAAAATTCTGTTATAATTGAAAATACTAATATAGTAAAGAAAATGGTTAAAGCATATGACTTTTTTGATTTATTTATAATGCAAGGTAAGATACCTTGGTTTGTAGAGTATGAAGATTTAATTAGTATATTTGCTAATCTAGAAAAATATACAGGATTAAAAGCTATTAAAGATACATTGGTAGTTGAAACATTAGCTGGTATTATTACAAAAGTTAAAAATAAACCAGAAATTGATTTTAGACTAGCTATTAAAAAACCAGAAGATATGAAAAAATACGATCCAGAGTATGTTGGTTTAATGAATGTTTATTACAGTTATAAGTCTACTACAAATAAAGTTTTAGGTAACTTCTTTACAAAAAGTATTAATAGTAGTATTTTATATCCAGAAAAAAATGTTAGTGATTTAGAAGATGCGCTACGTGAATAATAACTAATTTGAATAATAATATCATAAGGAGAGATTATGGCTGAGCCATTGACAATTAAAACTAAGATTGCTGATAAGAATATAGAAGATACTTATATAAAAGATGAAGACGGTTATTATAAAATTAGACTTGGTAGATTAAATGCTTTTAATAGACAAGGTGTTTATTATAGAGTTAATGATTTAAATAAAATTACTGGTGAGAATTCTGTATTTTATAATAGAATAAGAGAAGGATTTTTAAGAAGCGAGGTTGGTCATCCTGAAACTATTAAAGAAGCTATGAAAATAAAAAATATACAAGAAAGAGTAAGAGCTTTAACTAGAGCTATTTTATTTATAGACCAAAATAATGTATGCGGACATATTAAAGAAATATCATTTGTACCAACAGGTAAAACTGAACCAGGGTTTAGTAATGAAATTATAGAAGTGTATGGTTGGGTTAAACCATCTGGAGTTAAAAAAGATGTATTAGCTAGTGCTTTTGATAACCCTGGAGAAAATACTGCATTTAGTATTAGAAGTTTGGTTAGAAATAGTTTTTCTAATGGTATAATGATAAAAGATGTTATTGAGATTTCTACTTGGGATTATGTATATGAACCTGGTGTTGCAGGAAGTAGTAAATGGGGTGGTGCTGGTATTGAAGAAATGGATTATGGTTTATCTAATATTAAAATGGAAGAACTAGAAGGTATTCTTGATATAGGATTAGAATCTCAATGTGTAGATGGTAAATGTTTAATTAATAATTTAAAAAGAAATTTAGAAAATAATTTAGGTAAAAAATGGTTATTAGGTTAATCCTAATAACTATTTCATTTATAATTTTTGTCTTGATAGCATAATAAATATAAAGGATAAATAATGAAAGAAGTAATTGTTAATAATAAAATTATTTATGAAGTAGATGATAATGGACAGGTAATTAAAGATGAAAGAGTCAAAAGTGCTTTATTAGACGGACATTTAAATATGTTAGATAGTTATTATTTAAACGCTGCTGAAAAAAGAGCAGTAATAAAAGCATTAAAAGAACATAATGCTGTTAATTCAGGATTAACCACTGATCAAGCTGAAGAAGAAACAAATAAAATTAAAGCTACCCCAGGTTTCAGAAACCCTGGAGCAAAATCAGCTAATTTAGTAGAATTAAATGGTGTAGTAGAATACTCTACAGATCCTAATGGAAATGTTATAAAAGATAATAGAGTTAAAGATGCTACAACTGAATTAGTTATTAGGTTATCACAATTAAACTCTGATTTATCTTTTTTAGATAATTATGATTTAACTCAAAAACAAAAAGATACAATAATGAGTAATATTAGAACATATCTTAATAACAATCCTATAGATACAGAAGAAGGTAAACGTAAGTTTATCAATAATACTAATAATATAATTTCAAAGATAAATGAACAATTGAATATACCACATCCGCAACAAATAAATGTTAAAACAGGAGAAGAAACAAATACGGCAGATCAAAATAGAGGACCATCTACAGGTATAGCTAATTATGATAAAGCTATGAATGCAATAACAGAAGCTATAATAAATAAAGGAGACTTAAAAGACGTATTTAAACAATATTCTATACCTTATGATAAACAAAGTACTATCTTAAATTATTTTAATAAATACATTAAAGTCAATGACCCAGTTAAGAAAAAAGATAGATTTATAAAGTTTTTACCAGACTTATACAAGTATATAAAACACGATTTAGAAGGGCATCCTGATGACTTAACTAACGCAGAAGCTTTTAGAGAAGTATATGACGGTAGCGGAACAAATGAATTATTTAATACCATTATAAATGCAAAATTACGTGGAGAAGATCCAGTAGATAAAGTACGTGGTCTAGATTATCCATCTAATGTTAAAAGAAAAGCATTAGAAATTATGAATAATTTTCTTAAAAATCATAAATTTAACTCAGAAGACGATCTTGATAAATATCGAGATTTTTATTTACCGTTATTAAAAAGAAAATTAATATATGAAGTTAATGGTATCGCTATGCCTCATGGGAATATTTCTAAAAAAGAGCGTAATAAATTATTAAGAGAAACATCTGACGATTATTCTATTAGTATAATTTTAGGAGAAGATCCAGCATTAGCATTAAATAGACACAAGTTAACAAGTGATGAAAAGTATTTAGTACAAAAACATTATGATAAATATCTAGCAAACAATCAAATCGTTGGTGATAAAACGCTTTTGAAATTTTTAAACGACGTACCTAAAATTACAGAGGCTATAATAAAAGATGATAATACGCCTATAGACCCACATCCTACTAAAAAAATGTTAATAAAAAATTTAGATAAATATATGGGCATTTATGCTGGAGACATTGCCAATAATAAAGATCCTTACGATGACTTATTTGCTGAAAATCTAACAAAAGACCAGATTAAATTAATTGGAAAGTACATAGATGAAGTAAATAAAAATAGACCATTAACTAAAACAGAAAATTCTAATTATTTAATTAAACATTTTAATCACGTAAAAATGAATACTATGCATAATATCAATGGTAAACCTGATGACATTTCTAATGATCCTGTGTATATGCCTCCTAAAAAAGATTATAGCACTTATTCAAGTAGAATAAAAATAGGACTTAATATAGCATTAGGAAAAGAATATTTTCCTAATAATCCCAATGCACAAGATATACATAAAATAGGATTGCCTGAAAATGTTATAAAAATAATAGAAGACTTGGCTAAAGAATGGCATAAAACACACCCTACTGCTAATAATAAAACAATGGATGGAATAGAAAATTCTATGGATGGTTTAGTGAAACAAGTTCTTTTTGAAGTTAATAAAACTACTGTTCCACATCCTGAATATACGCAAAATGAATATAGAAAATATTTAAAAAAGTCATTTTCAGATTCTGGTTTTAGATTATTACATAAGTTAGATGCTGGGAAATCAATAAATAGACACGGTTTAACAGATCATGAAAAATTAGTTTATGGTAAACATATAAATAAAATTTATGATTATTTAAAAAGTAAAAACATACCTGCTGACAGTGATAGAGGTATGGATTATATTAAAAAAGAATACCCTAAAGCAGAAGCAGCAGCTATTGAAGAATTATTAAAAAGTAAATTTAAAAATATAAATGATAAAAAGAAATTAACGAAAGATTTTAATAATAAAATCAATATACCGGATAATCACACACCTAGTAGCTCTAATAGCAATGTTGAATTAAATAACAAAATTAAAAAGAAAAATGACGAGTATGCGCATAAATACGGTAATAAAGTAATTAAAAAAAGAAATATTAAAATAAAACCTAGTGAAGAGTTTGTAACAAAAGAAATAAATGCACCTGTTAAAGAAGCTTATTTTCTAGAACCTAGAAATGAATATAATGTAAGAAATGACGATATTGGAGTTAAAGATAGTGACTGGGTTACTAATGTTTTTATGTTAGGTAAAAAAGATTTAGATGTTGTTGTCAAAGATGTTATGTTTTGGACAAGTGCTGAAATGAAAGTAGTGGATACTAGTTTAGGAGGTAATTATACTGTTAATAATTTACCACAATTTACTAGAACTGCAGATATAAGAGTTATGGGTCATAGAGAAGATAGACAACCTGTAAAGATAGAATCTGTGACAGGTAACCATGGTATGGGTAGATATTATTCTGAAAAAATAGATGATAATAGTGTTAAATGTTATTTATCATTTGGCGTGCCTGAATTTAATGGTATATTTACATATTTAACATCAGCAGTAAATTATCAATCAGCAGTAGTAGCTAATTCAGGTAGATCTCCTTTAGCTTATAAAGCTGGACATCTTGTAGGATCATTCGCATTCTTTGCTGCTTTTCCTATTGCTTCTCTAGTTTATTGGGTTGGTAGCGAGATAATGGATTTAGTATTAGGACCAGGTAACTTTGAATTTTACTATTTAAAAGAAACTATGCCTAAGTACTGGAGTATCGTAAACAGTTTAGTAATGATGATGTCTACAGAATTAGGTTTAGTAATGCCTACATTTAATACTAAAAAAAGTAGTGGCACTATAGGAGCTCCATTAAAATTATCTAAAGAAGATATGGCTTATTTTCATATGTTCATGCCTGAGGCTATAACTGAAAAAGGATATTTAAACATAATGGCAGTAATTACTAAAACACAAAGAGCTGTTAATAAATATTTAAAAGAACAATATAGTACTATTAAAACTAATAATAGTATTAGTAATTTAAAAGAATTACAAACAGAAGTAGCTAAACAAAAATTTAAAAAACCTACTCCATATCACAAATATTGGGACGATGTTAAAGAAAAATATGATGGTCCTCTGTATGGTAAAACTCCTAAGAAGAAAAAAAATACTAATACTGATACCGGTACAAATACTAAAACTAGCGGAAAAGATACTAAAAAAAGTAATCAAACAGTAAAAGGTCTAGTTAAAGAAAAAGCAGCTAAATTTGTGCAGAATACAAAAAAATGGAAAGATAACTTCATAGCTGCTGAAACAGCTTCTATTGACGGTGGTGCGGATAGTCTTATATTAAATGTAGAATACGTCGGTAGTAGTAGTATGTCAGTAAGTAATGAAACAGGAGAACTTGAGATTTCAGGAATGTTAAAAGGAATAGGTGGTAAAGCTAGAGCCATAAGGTATAGTGGAGCAGAAGGTATATTAGGAGCAGTTGGAGATATAGCTAAATATGCTACTGATGCTGCAGTAGGTGCGATAGATGGTATGACTTTAAATATACCAGGTAAAATACTAACTCTTTTATTAGGAGAAGCAAACCTAGCTTTACCTAAAAGATGGATGGATAGTAGTATAAGTGTACCTACACACACATTCAAAATGAAATTAGTATCTCCTTATGGTAATCCTATGTCACAATTAATAAATATCTATATACCATTAGCCACTATAATGGCTGGAGCGCTTCCTTTAGCTACAGGTATGTCTTCGTATACATCACCATTCTTATGTAATATGTTTGTGAGAGGATACCAATTTATCCCTATGGGTATGATTACTTCTTTAGAAATAACTAAAGGAACTTCTAACTTACCATTCAATCAGTCTTGGAAACCTATGGCAGTAGATGTTAGTTTTACTGTAACAGATTTTAGCCAAGTATTAGCATTACCAGTAGGTCAAGATTTAACAAGTATGGCTAATGTAATATATGACGACAATAACCCATTAAATAGATACATACAAGCGCTATGCGGTAGAGATTTTCACACCACAACATTTGTTGTTCCTAAATTAAAAATGAGAGTAAATAGACTAATAGATAATATAGACGTTATGTTAAAACCAGAAACTGCGGGAATGGAAATAGGTGGATTATTAAGACCACTAGGTAGACTTTCACCATTTCACCAAGAAGCCGGAGAATACTATAATAATATATATTAATAGCTATGTAGGGATACCCCTACATAGCTACTTCTGCTGCTTTAACTATTCCACCTATCCAAGCATATTTATTTCTTTTTTTCTGTGTTTTAGACATTTTTTTCGCATTAACGTGTTTAGTTGTATTTTTTAAATGTTCTAAACTAGAAGAGCCAAATGTATCTACTATATCGCTTCCAACTAATTTACTATCATTATCTCCATTAGTAGATTTAATAACTTTATTAATAGTATGTTTATGATTAAAAGTTTTATTAACTAAACTTTTAAATGTAAGATTATTTTTTATTTCTTTAACACTATCTGGTGTGACGTCTATATGGTTACTAGCTAATTTCATAATTTTAGAAGTACCTGCTTTAGTTAATCCGCTAGTATTACAACTGTTATTTATCATATTTCCTAAAGCTCCTACAGCGTCTCCCCCTGCACAATCTATGTTTTTTATTTGCTCAAACATTGCTGCATTATTTAAAGCTGATATAACTGACAACATATCTTTCTTAGATAAATTATTAATCTTATTTAATACTGCAGCCGACGGGCTATTATTAGTTTGTTGAGGAACTCCATTACAATTAGCTCTACTACCGGCTAACTTATTAATCTTATTCATAAGCATAATAGTGCCTGTAGTTACTGCAGCAACGGCTACTCCTTCTGCGAATTTTTCAACATCTTTACTAGATATATCTATATTAGTTAAATCTGCTACTTTCTTATATAATTCTTTACCTTCAGATATAGCACTATTAACTTCATTTACAGTATTATGTAATAAGTTTGTACCGGCTGCTTTTAAACCGCTAAATGTAGCCAATGCATCATTTTTTAAATCGTTTACAGTAATTCCGCTATTCACCATACAATTAATCCCTCTAGCAATTCTTGTACCTATATCTGGTTGATGAATTAATGATTTGGCAGAAGATATAGTATGTGTTAAATTAGATACATTATTAGTATTTATTTTATGTATATATTTACTACCTATATTAGTATTAGAAATTAAACTATTATGTTTAACATCAGTATTTGTTCTACTTTTTATTTTACTTATAAATGAACCTACAATATTATAATCTTGTGGTGTACTATTTAACGAATTTAAACTTAAACTCATATTGTCTCCTTTTATATAATATCATTACAAAGATATTTTTTAATTTCCAATATTTTTTTACTATATCTTCCTAAGATGCCAGAAGAATAAAAAATAAACTTAAAGGAGAAATTATGGCAATGACTGATGTAATTAAAGGGATTGAATTTGAAGTAAGCGAAAAAAACGATATCAAAGTTTTAAAAGCTAAAGACAATGATGCTTATATTAAAGCAGTGGAAGAAGCGGGAATTGATAAAAAAGTTTTAAAACAACTTGATGAAGTTAACGAGGCGTATCTAGAAGCTACTATCGAATTAGCTAAAGATAAAGCTATAGAGCAATTTAAAGATGACGCTAAGAGAGTTGAGATTGTAGTACCATTTGGACTACATAAAAGTGATATTATCAGCTACGATATCACTAAAGAGAAATCATTCCCAATTCCAGGGAAAAATGAAAAAGTAACAAAACCTGTTATTAAAATGGAGATTAAAAAGACAGGTTATAAACTTTCTAAAAGCAAAATTAAAGCTTTAGAAACTGATATCGCTGATACATTAGGAATTAAATAATAACAGGCAGGGTAATCCTGCTCTGTTATTATTTTTTTTTCAATAATTAAAATATTAAATATTTGATTTTTGTTCTTTATGATTATTATCTGTTTTTGTTTTCTTTTGTTGTTGTTGTGTAGTCTTTTTAGCAGCCTCATATGCCGTAGTTCCAGCATTTGCTGTTTGGTCAAAATATCTTTGAACAGTTTTATCGTCTTTACTACCTAGAAGTACTGTATCAATTTCTTTAGCTTGTGGTAGAATATTATCATTAGTAAGAGCATGTAATGCTAATTTATCCAACATATCTTGCGCTAATTTTCTTACGTGAATGTTTCTACTATGTAAAGCAAATCCACCAAACTCTATAGATAGCTCTTCAATTTCTTTATCTGCTTTTTTATCTTTTTTACCAGTAATGTTTGGTATAGATTTAGGAAATAAATTAGACACTAGCCAAGCGTTAACGACTTTAAGATTTAAAATGTCTGGTTCTATAAATAAAATAGTCATAGTGTAATTTTCAGTACCCCATACATTATGGTGCATTGCCGCTCCATTAAGTTGTACTGGTTGATTTATATTTGTAGTAGTAGTTTCTCCACTACCAGTTTGTGTTTTTGTCGCTTTAGCTGCTTTTAAATATTGGCTAATTAATGGTGATTTAGTTTGTGGATCCATAATCAAATATCTAATCCATACGTCTAAGAAATTCTTAATTGCTTGTCCATATTTTTCTGTTAATGAAATACTAACATTAGATTCAGCAACAGTAACATTAACTGGTTCTTGATATTTAGCACCTTCAAGTCCTAATTCATGTTCACCAGTATTTACAGTAATTGAACTATCTAACCCTTCAATTGTTCTTGCGTGTTTTTCAAATAACGCTACACAAGCTTTAATATAATAATCACCACCTGGTAAATATTCAAAGCCTTTAGGTACTTGTAATACTACAGGTATAATATCTCTTTTAATATAAGCTTGATCTGCTGCCCACGCGTGTTTATTCTCGTGATCTCCTATAATAGGTAAATAACCCCATTGCCCACCTACTAATAAGTTAACTGTAGGAGTACCATATTTACTCTCATCAAAATTTTTATCTACATTTCCAGCTCTATAAAAAGATTCGTCAAATTTATATGTATTAGTAGCATTATTGCTAGCTACAGTTTTAGATGTGTTATCCATTATCTATCCTTTATTGTAATTTTATTAAAAAAAAAAGAAAATAAGAATAAACTCTTATTTTCTATATGCACCAACATTTAATGTCATAACTGTTTTCATTACTGAAGAACTAATTTTAACATTAGTTGTCCAACTATATCCAGTTGCTTTGTCAAAGTCTGTTAATGTAGATGACGCCGACACATCGAACATTCCAGCAAATGCTTCACTAAGTTTTCCATTTATGAATGCATCTACATCTGCAAGTAAAGCAGCGCTCGTTAAAGCAACATTACCACTAAATCTTCTTTGTGCTTCATATCCAACTTTATAGATATATACAATAGCAAATACAGTAAATACATTATTTAATACAGATGTACTATCAGGATATACTGTTTGTAATGCAGGGAATACATAAGTAGTTCTATCTAATGGTTGTGGATATATTAAATTAATTCCCCAGAAATTTTCTCTTACAGATTCAGGGATAGTTTTAGGTTCTACATCTACCATAGTAGAAATAACGTCATCTTCCCCTTTATCAAAGATAGCTTCTTTATCCCACTTAGGCGCAGCCATCATTTTAGCCATTTTTTCCGCTAAAGCTACAGTTAATGGGAATCTATCATTATTAACAGAATTAACATATTTTCCAGAACCTGCAACAATAACAGCTCTCATAACCGGAGTATTGAAATAATCAGACTCTAATGCTAATTGGAATCTACTATTAAGTGCAACACCAATAGCTCTTTCTTCTGCTAAGCTTAAAGTTTTTCCATTTTTATTAAATGTATGTGTTCCAATAATAGCGAATGTATCTTTTCTTACTGTAATAAAATCTGCTAAAGCTTTTTTAGTTTCAAATGTAAATCCTGTATCTATAATAACAGATTCAACATTAATAGCAGAATCGTAGTAAGGTCCATTTTTATCTAGGTATTTAACCATTTCATCTCTAATTAAACTTTCAAAAGTATCATCACTAATATCACCATCTTCACCATTTCCTAAGAAGATTGGTAGATTTTTAGATAATGTAACATCAGTTTGATTGCTAGCTGTGTCGGCTGAATCAGTATCGTGTACAAATCCAAAATATGGAGTTCTTCCTAATGTTCTAAATGTTACAGGGTTTAGTAGATATTTTTGATCACTATCAGAAACATCCGATAAGAAGTCGTACCAAGTAGCTACAGGAAAATTATTTTCTTCAACAGTATCAACTGTTTTATCTCTCCATTGGCTTTCTTTATCGTATAATTTACCTAATACTGTATCTAAATTATCTTGGTATACAAATGGAGCTTCAACTTCTTTATAGTCAAATTTTCTATAATATTGATCAGTTAAACTATTTAAACCTAGTTTAGCTTTACTAACAGGGTCTTTAGCTCCTGGTTTAGTACCAATTTTCATAACTGGAGCATCAAAATTTGTTCTTTCAATTACAGGTGATGAAAATTTATCAGCTCTTTTATACATTACAGCTTTTAGTGGAAATGTTTTATAATCTTCTAATAGTTTTTTATTAACTTCTGCATCGTCATACGCATCAAAAGCAAAACCAATGTTATTATAAAAACTTCCTGGGTCAGCTGCTCTAAATTCAAAAATAGGATACATAGTTGATTTATTATTATCACTATCTGTCATAGTACCATCTTTAATAGAAAGTTTCCCTTCTTCATCAGTACCATCGTTAACTTCAGCAATCCATTTTACTCTATATCCTTTAAATGGTGAATTGTTATCATCTTTAACTGGATTACCATCACTATCGTAATCTATACTACCATCAACGTGTCTTTTATATACGTCAATATCGTCTTCTAAAATATCTAAATATAATGCTACATTTGCTTTTTTGTTAGCTACATTACTATCTACTAGTCTATGTACCATACCAAATCCACCATTACCATATACAGCATTAAAAAGTATATTTTGGTGTTTATAAAATTTGCTATCTTCGTTAGTTACATCACTACCATATAGCGAAACTAATACACTACCTAATGCTAGTTGCGGTGTAACTGGTCCTCTATCATTCATTATGTAAATTTTTGGCAAAAATTGAGGTAAAGGCATATCTACGTAAGGTACCTTACCTTTACTATTGTCTTTCGTACCATGATTAATGGTTCTAGGATAAGCATTAACTACCATTGTTTTTCCTTTATTATAAGATGTAATTATCAAATTAAACTAAAAAGATAATTATAAAAAAAAGTTGAAAAAAAAATGTTACAGGAGATCACTCCCATAACATCATTGTAGCTTTATCATCTTTAAAACCAAAAGAAATAACATTTCCAGATTTTAATCTTACATTGTTTTTTAATTCAATATCTTTATCTATCATAGGCTCAGCATACTTAGTAGTAATCTCTTTACTATCACCACCGTCTATAATCGCAAAATATAGTTTACCATCTTCTAATTGAGTTCTTCTAATTAGAACATTACCATTATCCAATGTAGACGTTACAGTATGCTGTGTTCTTACTTCTTTAGGAATTGTAAATAATTTATATGTTTCATCTTTACTAACATCATAAATAAAACCAAAGAACTCAGAATCAGTAGAATAATATTGAGGCACTACTATAAATCTATCTTCTGTAGTTCTAGCGAACATAACATTATCCATTTCAGTATCTACATCTTTATCTAATCTTTTATGTGCTAATGTAACTATTTCTTTTTTATTTTTGTCTATTTTTCTAATATAAACTTTAGTTCTATCATTAGCATCTACGGCAGCCCAATAAAATTCTCCATTTAAAACCCCATAACTATTAGTGTTGAAATCTACTACTAATTCATCATTTCTTTTAAAAGTAGAAATAAGCTTAACTTCTTCTGTATACGGATTAAATTTAAATACGTATAAAGTCTTAAGTTTAATATCGTTACCGTCTTTATCTTTTTCAGTAGTGATTGTGTCTACATACATTTCATTATTAGGTGCTAATTCTATTTTAAGATATGTTTCATATTTAGAATCAAACCCTGGAATATTTTTAACAAAGTTGAACATCTTATCATTTTTACTAAAGAAATAAGATTTAAGTTTTTTATCTTTACCTAACATAGGAATAACGCCTACATAAGTTTCTTCTGTTAAAACTTGTACATTATTTAATAATCCATTAGTTTTAGTATCAGCATCCATCTTATCAATAACTATACATTTATCTTTTTGTTCAACAATATTTAATTCTTTATATAATCTTTTTCTATCAAACACTACTTTTTCTGTTACAGATTTAGTAAAGAAAGTATAAGTATTAGTAAATGTAAGTTTATCGTCGTTATCGTATTTTAATGTAAGTTTTACTAGATACGATATGTTAGGAATAAGATACTCAGATGCAAAAGTATATTTGTTACCATCAATTTTACCATTAGCTAATTTATTACCATTCATAATGAATAATTCAGCTTTAGTTAATGTAACTTTTCTACTTGTTAATTGGTTAATGCTTCCTGTATAATCTTCATCACTAGGTACTATTTTTTTATTAGCAATAACATCGTAATATTTTTTAGATAATTCAACAATTTCTACAGTTGGAGATGATTCAACACCTAACATACCGTGAAATAGTGTAGTTATTGTTACATATGGTATATTAGAAAAATCTATTTCTTTAGGTTTAATATTAAGACTAGTTTTATTTTTTTCATCATTAATAGACTTATAAATCATTTCACCAGTTTCCATATTTCTAATTAACCAAGTAGTACTTACGTGAGGAACATTACCTTTAAAAGGTGATAATGTTAAAGTTAACCCATCTTCATAATCTAATTTAACATCTGCTATATAAGGATCATCTATTTTAGTTTCTGGTTTAATAATTTCACTAAGACCAGCTTCGTCATTAATTACTTTTTTAGGTCCTATCCAGTTATCATTCTCAACTTCTTTAAATTTTCTTTTAGATCTAACATAGTATATTTTACCTTTAGGCACAACAACGTTAATTGACCAATAGTCTAAAAACTTAGTACTATCTACAACTTCAGTTATTATATTTTTAAATTCAGTATCTGAAGCTAATTGCCAACTTGTAGATATATGTGTTACGCCACTGTCATTATCCCATACAGGAATCTTAAATACTTTCATTGTCTTTCCTTTTATACATTAAATTTGTAATATTGATTTCATAGTAATTTTTAATAATAACTTAATATATAATAAAAAGTAATTAAATCTTTTTTTATTAGTAATTTTGTACAGTAAATTATCATCTGAAAGATACTAACAAGGAGATACAAAATGAAGAAAATATTTAATATAAGTTTAAACAAACCACCACTAATTAGACCTATGGTTAATATAGGATGTTTACTAGACATTCCAACAGGAAATCTTGTTAAAGGAAGAAAAGGTGAAACAATTGTAAATGGAGGATTAGGAACATTTGATGGAATAGCTGGACCACCTAATAATTTTAAATCAAGAATAGCTAGATATATGTTATTTACGGCTAGTAATAGAATGTCTGAATCAATTCCATCACCTGTCCATATTTATGACACAGAAGATAGTATGCTAAGTAATCCTGAAAATGTAGTTAATGAATTAAACCAATACAAAAACTTAGGGGAAGAAGCTTGGTCTAATAATATGTTTTCGGTGGTTAGTAAATCAGATATGTTAGCTGACGAATGGGTTAAAGAATATTTATATCCATTAGTAGATACAAAAAGAAAAGATAAAGATGCACAAGTAGAATATTCTTCTTTTAAAGAAAGAGTAGGTTCTGATAAACCTCTTAAATATTTAATTCCAACATTTATAGGAATAGATAGTTTAACTAAATTAGAATTTAGTAATACAATTGATGAACTGGAAAAAGGTAATTTAGATAACAATACTTTAGAAATGAGAAAAGGTTTATTAAAAAGTAAATTAGTTGGAGATTTACCAAGAATGAGTAATAAAGGTGGACTATATACAGTTATGACAGCACATATGGCTAAAGAAATAGCTATACCTACTGGTCCAGGTATGGGAGGTCCAACTAAGTCTATGCAATATTTAAGACAAGGCGATAAAATAAAGGGTATTAGTAGTGATAGTTTATATCTAACTACACATTTCTGGTTAGCACATATGAGTAGAGCATTAATTAATCAAGGAACTAAAGAACCAGAATTCCCTAATAAAAAAGATGACGTTAAAACAGATTTAAACACTGTGACTTTAACATTGTTAAGAAGTAAATCTGGACATAGTGGTATTAGTGTAGAATTAGTAATAAGTCAAAGTGATGGTATATTAGAGGATTTAACTAACTTTTATTTTATTAAAACACACGGTGGTTTTGGTATAGGTGGTAATCCTAGAAGTTACTTCTTAGAATGGATGCCTGATATAAAATTACAAAGAACTACTGTTAGAAGTAAATTAAAAGAAAATCCTAAGCTTGCCAAAGTAGTACAAATAATGGCTGACTTATTACAACTATATACTTTTAAAGGAAATATGAGAGAAGAGATATTTGGAGATTTGATTAGTGATGGTATTGAAAAAGTGCCTGAAAAAATGTTAGCTAAGATGAAAGAAAAAAAGATTGATTTAGATACTGTATTAAATACAAGAAACTGGTGGACTATTGATAATTATAATAAAGATATAATACCATATTTGTCTACTGTAGATTTGTTAAATTGGCTTAATGATAAATACACACCATACTGGTATAAAGGGTAACTCATTTATACACTTTTTTCTTTATTGATTTTAATAGAAAAGGATACATATGAAATACATACATGAAATTTCGATAGGTGTTTTAATATATTTAACAATTTTTTTATTATTATTTACACCTAAACTATTCCATATAAATATGTTTACTAATCTAGATATTGTTTTATATTCTCTAGGTTTTTCAAATATATTAATTATTTTATTAGGAATAGGAGATATTACTAAAACAGATAAAATAACAACTTTAAAATTATGCGGAATAATGTCTGTCACGATTTTTATAATAGCTTTAATAACATACTTAATAATTATTTTATTTTTATAAACGATTAATTAATCGTTTATAAATTTTCTTACTTTGCCCATATGTTGGTAAAATATATGCATAAGGAGAAATTATGAATAAAGAAGAATTTAAAAATGAGAAAGATTTCTTTTCTACAATTAAGAATATAAAAAGACATAGAAGAGAAGATGAAGCTGATTTATATAAAGAAATGGTCAACGTTATTAACAACACGCCAGGTGATACAGATAAAAAAGAGCTTATAATTAAACTAATAAATAGTTTAGACAAAGATATAGATAAGCTTAATCCTTTGGTTTTTGTATCAGAAATAAATGTTTTATTTACTAAACTTATTTTAATAGCTAAATCTAAATATAATAATGTACCAAGTGAAATCTTAATACCTATGTTAAATTTAAAAGAAGATTCAGATGGTTGGATAGCTAATATGAAAGATGGTATTATACCATATCTTTTAAATAGTAATATATTTAAAATAATAAATATAAAGGATAAATAATGATTAAAGTTAAAAAAACTAGTAATGACGCTAATGTTAATGATTTAGAGATAAATTTTAAAAGGTTAAATAGATTTCCTCTTTTTTATTTACCTGAAAAATTTGTAAACGATACTTTAATAGAAGAAGAAGATACTATAGATACTAATTTTGGTAATGAGCTTTATGATACAGTATTAAAAGACAGATTTTCAAATATTCTAAACATCGAAACATTATTTTATGTATGTAAAGTAAGACTTATATGGGATAAAGAGAAATCTAATTATTTTATAACTACGGATTTGGATTATATACCATTATTAAATACGGCTAATAAAAGTACTATTTTATTTAATGTAGAAATAGCTGGTAAAAAGAATATTAGAAAAAACGTTAGTGATAATGGTACATATGAACAAATAAACTTTAGTGTAGTTAATGGAGAAGAAAACGATGTAGTTATTCCTGATCCAGATACAGATAATATATCTACTGATGATTTTAAATTATATAGATTAGATTTACCAGGTATTGAAAATTCTATAAAAACAAACTGGCTTAATGCAAATACACGTATTGGTGAAACTAATGAAATTTATATGTTAAGAATGGATAAGAAAAAATTATTCGGTAGTGATACTAAATTACATCTACATAAAATAGTTCCAAGAATGCTTAATAAAAATACTGTAGAATATTTAGGTAGAATAGCAGATGTAGATTATGTATATTTACCTATACAATTCTAAGGAGATAATATGGAAAAGACACTTGAAGAAAAAGTAATGGATGAAGTAATTAAGTATGGAGGAGAATTCTGTGGCACTATCTCATTCCAGCCTACTGTGGTCTTATTCTCGTTTTATAATAAAGGAGAGAATGTAGTTTTTGGATTGGATTTAGAAAATGGTGAAGAAAAAGTAATGAATGGATTAAATAGTATTTTAGTTGGGCTAGGACGCAAGTCTTAGCTCAGCTTTTATTTATTTATAAGAGATTTCATTTATGTATTCCTAATATGTAAGAAATTATTTTATTATGTGTTTAGTACAACCTAACGAGTTGATTCTTTTTTTTTCTTTTTCGTTTATATATAACTAATACGCGACATAATACTTTATTATGTTTTAATCGAATGACAAATTAAATATTAAAGGATTGGCAATGGGAAAAGAACACTATAAAAATAGAAAAAAAGTAGAAGCACATATTTTAGAATGGATTAAAAAAATAACACAGGATGAAGATAACGTTAATCTTTACAAAGATTTATTTAAATCTATGTCTAATGAAAAATTTGATAAATTTATGCAAAGTTTAAAAGATGGTAAACGATATTTACAAATTATAGTTCCGCCTGATAGTAAAGCTGATAAATCAATTACTACAAAAAGAAATATTAAATTAGGTAAAGAGTTAGGTGTAAACTTTTATCAAAAATTAGAATATGGTCCTGGAGGAGAATATAAAACTAAAATTAAAACATCTATACCATTTTTTATCTCAGATAGTCCATTTAGAAGACTTAGACAAACTGTTGAAAAAGGTGTTGCTGTTAGTAACAATACTAAACACGTAGACATGTTAACAGGACAAGTTAGTGGAGATAGTCAAGCATCTCAGATAACATTACCAGAACTTCAACTATTGAACGGTATGGGAGTAAAAGATATCTTAGCTGAATTTCTTAAATTTAGAGGAGGAGACTTAGGAGCTAATAGAGCTATGAATAATTATTTAGCACATTATGGTAAAGCTAGTATGAATGTTTTAAAAGCGCATGCAGAAGGAGTTGTATCTACTAAAACAGTAAAAGCATATTTTAACGCTATGCATTTAAAAACTAGTAAAAATAATACATTATAAAAATAAGGAAAAGAAATGATAGATTTTTTAGATAGTGGGTTAGAAGACAATCTAACAGATGATATAATACTATACCATTATAGTAATAAAAAATTAAAAGAGATATGTCCACCTTTTAAAATACCTAATTATGAATCTGTTATTGGTCGTAGAGGAGGTGAAGATAAATGCAGTATATCAATATTTACGAGTTTAGTTACTAGAAACGCTATCGATAAGTTAGTAGCTAATGGATTTAAAAACTGGGTTAATAATGGAATATATGTGCATGAAATTAAGTTATCTGATATAGCAGATAAATTAATAAACTTTAAATATGAAAGTGTTAAAGAACCATTAATCGAAATATATGATAACTGGGTAAAAGAAAAAAATAAACTAATGCACAGTATACCTGATATAACTAAAACTGAATTCTCATATTGGAGAAGATTATTTAAAGCCAAATATTATCATAAATATGGATTAATTTATTCTAGTGGTGATATTAATGATTTTATAAAAATGATAAATGACGCTAATAACAGATTTGAAGACGGTATTGAATACAATATAGAAAATGGTAATAAAGACCAATATGCTTCATATATGCCACATTTTAATTTAATTGTAAGTGATTGCGTAAAAGTAAGTAAAGTATATAAAATATAGTAGAGGATATCCTCTACTATATCTATTATCTTTTTATTTTTATAACAGGGATGTCTTCAACATCTTCGTTTCTAGAAACTCTTATAACCGGTTGTTCTATATTTCTTATTTTAGGATTTGTCTTTTCAGTATTAGCTATATCGTCACTAGGGTCTACTCCATTAGCGTTAGGACTAAATACATTTAATTTACTATCTTGGTAATTACTATCTTGTCTAATAGTTGTTATTTCAGGAGTTTGTGCTAAATGTGGTTGGTTTACTTTATTTACATTATTATTTCTATTAGTTTCTCTTTGTTCAAAATCTTCAGGATGTAATAAAGAATCAGGACTATAGTATCTAATAGAACCATTATTTAAATATGTATAATTAGTAAGTATACCATTCGTAGCTGCTATTTGTGGTTTTGTTATTTCTTTTCTATTATGCGTAGTTATACTTTTATAAACTATATCATCACTTGGGTCTACTCCACCTGCTTTTGGAGATAATGTATTTAATTTATTAATAACAACATCACTTCTTTGTGAAGTTATTTCTGGAGTTTGAGCTACTGTAGGACCACTATAAGAATTATCTATTAATGTTCTATTATATTTTTGTGTAGATATATCGTCTTTATAATTATCGTAACCTAAAATACCGTAATCCATAAATTTAATATTTTCTTTATTCAGTCTACTACCAGTAGTATTAATTTCATCTACTTTAGTAATAGTAGGCTTATTAATTAATTTGTTATTATGTGTAACTATATCTTTATAAACTATGTCTTCACTTGGGTCTACTCCGCCTGCTTTATGACTCTGAGGTTTAACCTTACTAAAGATAACGTCACTTCTATTGCTTAAAATTTCAGGAACGTGCTTAGCTATAGGTTTTGACAGCATAATATTTTTAGTAGCTCTAAGTTTATTTTGTTCTATTAGTTTATCTTTATCGTTATCATATGTTAATATAGGTATTTTGTACATATTAATATTTTCGTTATTTATTCTAGAATTATTACCAGTACTAATTTCACTAATATTCGCTAAACTAGGATTTCTAGTTAATTTATTTTTATGTGTGGTTATATTTTTATAAACGATGTCGTCGCTAGGATCGATACCAGTGGCTTTATGGCTCTGAGGTTTAACCTTGTCGACAACAATGTCGTTTCTACTACCTAAAATCTCAGGAACTTGTTTAATAATAGGATTAGCTAATGGTATATTTTTATTACCTCTATTTTTTACTTGCTCTATTAGTTTATCTTTATCATTATTATAAGATAAAATAGGTATTCTATACATTTTAATATTTTCATTATTTATTCTAGAGTTAATGTTAGTAGATATTTCATCTGCATTTACTATACTAGGATTTCTAGTTAATTTATTATTATGTGTAACTATGTCTTTATATATAATATCATCACTAGGATCGATACCAGTAGCTTTATGGCTCTGAGGTTTTACTTTAGTAGTAATTAAATTTTCATTATTAGTCATAATCTCAGGAACGTGTTTAGCTATAGGTTTTGATAATGTAATATTTTTAGTAGCTCTATTTTTAACTTGTTCTACTAATTTATCCCTATCTCCGTTATAAGTTAAAACATCAAATACTTGATTATTAAGATATTTATTTCCTACTAATCTACTTGAATCTTCGATAATATTAGAATAATTTATTAAACTAGGATTATAACCAAGAATAACTTTACTATAATCTTTATTAGTAACATTGATATCTGAGTTTATAGTATCTTTTTTATCAGTTAGAGGTTTATAATTATTAGGGATATATTTATTTAATGTTACTTTTTCCATATCAGGAGTTATTCCGTCGTAACTTAATATTTTTAATTTAGAGTTAACATATGTTTTAGATTTTTCAATATTTGTAACATTCAATTCTGTAGTATAATATCCATTAATATTTAAAGTACTTGGTTTAATAGGATTTGGTATTTTGTTATCAGATATATTTGTTACATATTCTGTACTACCAATAGTTTCTTTATGACCATATGCTTCTAACTGATATGTTTTAATGTAATTAGTAGTTAAACTATAATTAGAATTAATCTCTTCAGCTGGTATTAGAGAAACATCAAATGTAGATGGTCTAAGAGGTGCTGGGAATGTGTCTCCTGTTCTAATAAATGAGATATCAGATTGCCTAGTTAACATTTGTTTATTATCCAAATTAAATATCTCTAACTTACAAGGTCTATATAACCTAAATCTACTACTTATATCTCTTTCGTCTAAATCTTTTAAAAATGGTATATTTTTATTAATTAAAGTCTTATTAATTTTTTCATAAAAGCTGTAACTAGAATCAGTAACAGTTAATACAGATTTTTTACCTAACATAGGTTTTAATGTTTGGTAATGACCAGTTATGACGTACGATAAATCGTTAGAATATAAAAATTGAACAGTATACGATGTTAACTTTTTACCTATTCTTAATATTTTATTAAGATACTCTTTTATTTTCTCTATTTCATAAACATTATCGTTTAATATTAATTCTAATAATCTTTTAAATGTAGGTATTATATTTTCTTTAGGAACCTCTTTAATAGGTAAATTAACTTCTTTCATTAACTCGCTTAATTTATTATTATTTAGTAATTCACTTCTTCCTGAAGTAAATAAGGTATTAACAACAAATAATAAATCTGTAGAATACATAATATCATTAATATTAGAAAGATAATACCAAAATCTATGTAAAATATCATAAGACACTTTAAAGTAAGTTCTGAATGAATCAATAGTAGTAATTTCATAAGGTAACTTTTTAATATCTTTTAATATATCAGATATTAAAATTTTTTCTTCAGAGTTAAGATTATAATTATCTATATTAAAATTCTTAGCAACGCTTAAATCCAAAACGTTATTATAAGATAAAAAATTAATAGTTGGATTAGCATCTATATTAAAAATCTTAAATGTTAAATATAAAAATAATGTTATAACTTGTTTAGAATTTAATTTATAAACAATACCGTCACTAGGGTTGAAAAAATTTAAGTAATACTTATCATTTCTAAACTTAGTTTGGTAAATTAGAGCATTAATAAAATAAGCAAACTTATTAGTATCGTTTAGATTAATTAATATAATATCATCCACATTAAGTAATTTGGTTAATTCTTTAGTAGGGATACTGTATTTAATTTTATAGTTAATATTTTCATCTTCTATTTCTATTTGTTCTTTATTTTTAATATAATCTTGCTCATATTCCCTTATTAAAACATCTTTAATTTTGTCTACTTTACCAACATTTAACGAGAATGAATTGTTAAGTCTAAATTGTTTTAATCTAATATCTTTAGTATAATAATTATCTTTATTATTAGCTATGTCATTATTTATTTTAGGTAACGATTTTTCTATATAACTTTTACCTATACCTATACCTAAAGAATCCATAATGTTGTCTAATATAGATTGTAATATTTCATTATTACCTATGTTTGTTTTAAGTAAAGCATAGTTACCATATAACCAGATCAATGTTTTTCTATCTAAAATATCCACTTCATTATCTAACGCTTTATTAGACTTAAAATAATTATATATATGAAAATCATCTGCTGTAAAAGTTAAAGCATATTTTAATTTTTCTACAAGTATTACCATAGGTAGAATTGAATATAAATTACTAATTAATCCAGCAGCGTATAATTCATCTACTACATAATCTCCATTACTATAAATATCTAAAAAGTTATAAATAAAATTTTGAACATTAGCCATAACTACTGTTTTTTCATTTGTAAACAAAGATTCATTATACCATAAAATTTCACCATCTTTGGCTTCCATAACTTTATCTAAGTTAATTCCTGCTATACAACCTTTAATATAAGTAGCCATATGACCATTTTTCATAACTAATGAATCATATGTTACATCGAATTTTTTTAATTCTTCTTTTATATATTCATTTTCTTTAACTAAATCAACAGTAAGCAACTCTCCGCTATCCAATTTAACAACGTCGTCATAATCAGATAACATACCAGCCATATTTAATACATATTTGCTTTTTTTCTTATCTGGTATAGTACCATAAATCTTATATGTCATTATCTTAGATTGTTTATATAAAGTATCTAAGTAAATATGAAAGGATTTCGCTATTTTTATACTGTCAGTGATATACTGAGATAAATTAATTTTCTTTAAATTATCCATTATTAATCCTTTAATCTTAATTCAAAGAAAAATCTAAACCAAGGAGAAAATTATGAAAAAGAAAAATGTAATACCTAATGAAGAACTAAATATAGTTAAAAAAGGTAATAGAAAGCAAGAAAACATAAATCTAGATATACAAAAATTAACAGAAGTAGTTAGTCATACTGGTAAAGTAAACGAGCTTAATGAGGATATATTCTCGCTGTTCCCTAATATAAAAATAGCAATAGAAATAATGACATCGTCTATACTATCACCAAACACAATGTTAAATGATGAATACAACTTATCAATAACAACTAAAATACTTCCGCTAAATGTAATAGGTACTATTATTAATAACATAAAAGATCACATAGATACTAATTACAAATTTAAAGATAAACTTTATAAAATAATCGAAGAAACTATATTTACTAAAGGTAGTTATTGCGAATTAATACTTCCGCCTGATTTAGTATTAGATTTATATAAAACTACAAATAAAAAGAAAAGAAGAATAGATGCAGGTATAGAAGATAGTTTTAGCGTTATGGATAATTTTAAACCTACTAAATTCTTTAATAATGTAAATAAACAAGTTAGTAATAATCCAATCGAAAATTTAATAAATGTTAGTGAGAATTATTCATACTTTATAAATGATAAAATAATAGATAATACTATAAATTCTAGATTTGAATATGGTATAGATTCTGGTATAGAAGATGCTATCACAGTCGATACACTAATAGCTCTAGACGATAGCTTAGAAATCAATAATGATTTTAATATAGCGTTTACTAAAAAATTACCTAATGATTCTGTGTTACCGGTATCTGATAAAGATGACCCAAGTAAACACTATGGTTATTTTGTATTTTTAAATAATACTGGTACACCTATACAAACAGATGAACCAAATATACCAGAAAATTCAAATTTAATAAATTTTGGATTAGATAAAGATAATAAAAAAATATCTGACGGTGAACAGCTTATCAAAAAAGCTAAACAAGGTCTTATTAATATGGATAATAAAGCACCGCTAATTGGCGATACTAGTACTATGATAGATAAATTAATAACTAAAAAAATAACTAATAGTTTAAAAAATAGTTTATTTAAAGATTTAGTTAATTATGATATAGAATTAAAAAAAGAAATAACAGAAACTATTTACAGAAAAGTATCTAATAACGAAAAGATAAATGTAATATTTGTTCCTACTAAATATTTAATGTATTACGCATACGAGTATAGAAATAATGGAATAGGTAAATCTGTTTTAGAAGAAATACAATTATTGGCAAGTATAAAAGCTATGTTATTTTTAACTAGAGTATCTGCTTATATTAGAGGAGCTATTGTAGTAACTGACATTAAAGTTGAATTAGACGAAACTGAAGAAAATCCAGATAGAGTTTTAGCTAAAGTATTAAATTATATTAAAAAGAGTAGACAAATGCAATTACCTATGGGTATGTTAAAAGTAAATGACTTAGTAGACTGGTTACATAATGTAGGATTTAAAGTGACTGCTGAGCATCCTAAATTACCTAGATTTAATTTAGATGTAGATGAAAATAATTTACCTGTTAATCCACCTGATCAAGACTTAGAAGAATTAATAGACAAATATCAATTATTAACAATTGGAGTTACTCCAGAAATGGTTGATAATAGTTTTAGTGCTGATTTTGCTACTACTATAGTAGCTAATAATATACTTATGACTAGAAGAATAGCTATGAGACAAAAAATAATGAATCCATTATTTTCAGAAAACATTAGAAAGTATATACAAAATGACCCATTACTTTATAATAAAATCAAAAACATAATAGAAGAAAATATACCAGCTATTAAAAAGAAACTAAATAAACTAAGTTTAAACCCTGACCTTAAAAAGAAAATAACTAAATTAAAAAATAAAACATTTTCAGCTTGGGTATTTAAAGAATTACTTAAAAACATAGATGTTAATCTACCTAAACCAGAATTACAAGAAGACGATCCTAATGCAGAAATCTTTGATAAACTAAATAGTAGTTTAGATAATGTTCTAGATGTTATATTTAGTAGTGATATGTTTGATAGTGATTTATTAGGAGATCTTGCAGACAAAGTAGAAAATCAGAAAAATATTCTTAAAGGTCTTATTATGTATAAATGGATGACTGAAAATAGATTCTTACCTGAAGTATCTAATATATTTACAGTAGATGAGGATGGTAAGCCTGTGTTTAATTTAACAGATGAATATAAAACACTAGTAGATGCATTAAAAGCAAACATAGTACCTCTATTAAAAGAAATGAATAAATTTAAGAAAAAATCTGATGATGAAATGGATAAAATAGAAAATCCTGACGAGGGTAATGACGAAGATAATGACACTGATACAGATACTGGAGATGATACAGATTCAGATACAGGAGACGATACTGATACTGAAGATGATACTGAAGATGACACTGGAGATGATACAGATTCAGATACAGGAGACGATACTGATACTGAAGATGATACTGGAGATGACACTGGAGACGATACAGGAGATAGTGATACTGAAGAAAATAGCGACGATACAGGAGATAGTGGCGATGACGATTTAACTAAAGGTATGTTTTAATATACAATGGGAATCCCCATTGTATATAAAATTTTTTATTTCCATTAATAATTATAGGTATATTTCTAAAATGCAAAAAGAAAATAAACTTAAAGGAGACAATATGGCAAACCCATATGGAAATAACGGTTTTAATCGTTT
>Ga0256829_1000989_pt1 | contig 24749 bp, 28 predicted proteins | sample 131447metaG_FD_185979 | JGI IMG/M metagenome (GOLD analysis project Ga0256829, IMG submission 185979) | Hydrothermal vent microbial communities from Lau Basin, Pacific Ocean - 131-447 | ecosystem: Environmental > Aquatic > Marine > Hydrothermal vents | place: Pacific Ocean: Lau Basin | collected...
TGCCCATAGGAACGGGTCCGTACTATCTCTTTATGCAAGACGGTATTCCCGTGCAGTCAAGCGGCTTTTTCAACCACAATGGTCTGGCCTACACCACGTTCCAGTCTGCCACATCGGTCGAAGTGCTAAAAGGGGCCGGAACCGCGCTGTACGGTTCTGATGCGGTAGCAGCCGTCATCAACGTGCAGTCGTCAAAAAAACCCTCAAAAACCAAAGAGACATCCGTAAAAGCGATGGCGGGAAGTTACGGCTATGGAAGTCTTGACATAGGGGCAAGCGATACCATAGATGAGAAAAATGCATACCGTGCCAATGCCTCCTATATGCATAGTGACGGGTGGAGAGACCACACAAAAACAGATAGAGCCGAAGCGAATATTCGCTATGACTACCTCATCGACAATGAGAATGATGTCAAAATTCTTTTTAACTTCTCCAAAACAGTGGCGCAACAGGCTGACAGTTTCAATGACTATGCCAATATTGAAAACGGCTCAACCGCAGCGAGTGATGACCCCAACTACTTTCTGGCACTCGAAAAAACGGATGTAGAGAGAAAGTTTGACTATGCCAAGCTGAGTGCCGAGTTCAACAACTACAGCGTTGAAGATTTGGAGATTACAACGATTCCCTATCTTCGCTACAACAGAAACAGATATGTGGCAACCTGGGAGAAGAACCTTCCAAGCAATGACAATGAACTCTATACGCTTGGATTGATACAACGCAATACCTATGAGCAAAACTGGGGAAAAATTGTCTTCGGTTTTGATACGGAGTATACCCGCTCGTCACTCAAGTACAACCAGGACTTTGATGTCACAACCACAGGATGGGGTGCCAAGACCTATACGGAAGGGGCACTCTATGACTACGATGTAGACTATTTTGCGATCGCACCCTATGTACACATAGACTACATGGTGACGGACAAGATCAAATTGAGCCCCGGTCTCAGATATGACTATAACCGCTATGACTACACCAATAATCTAGCACCGGATTCAACGGACAGTTCAGGTACCTACTACCGTCCGGCAGACAGAACAGACTCCTTTAATCACCTCAGTCCCAAACTGGCACTTTCGTATATGCCTACGAAAGATATCAATATCTATGCCCGTTACGCCAATGGTTTTAGAATTCCGCAGGCTACAAGACTCTACTCGGTTAAAGTCGGATATGAGAATATCGACCTTGACCCTGAAACATCCAATACCTATGAGATCGGCTATAAACAGAGTTTTTCAAAAAAATCCTTTCTTGAGCTTGCCGCATACTACATGGATATAGATGATACCATCATCAGAGACAAAGATACCGGCGGCTACAGAAACGGAAGCAGCAGTATTCATAAAGGGGTAGAGATATCGCTGAAATCGGAAATCACCAAAGAGTGGGAGAGCAGTCTGAGCTACTCCTATAGCAAGCACACATACGATAATGATCCTGTTTTGGGTGAGAATGAAATCGCAGGCGCTCCAAATCATCTTGCGAATGCAAGACTCTTCTATATGCCTGAGTATCTAAGTGGTCTGACCCTGATGGCAGAGTGGCAGTATGTCGGTTCCTACTGGATGGATGATAACCATGAAGCGGGAAGATACAAAGGTTACAGTATCGGCAATTTGAAAGCGGATTATATCTATTCTAAACACTTAAGCCTATTTGGCAAAGTTACCAATATTACGGATGAAAGGTATGCCGTCAGTGCACGTTACGCCTACGGAAAAGAGGATTATACTCCGGGTGACCCAAGAAGTTTCTATTTCGGTCTGGAATATAAATGGTAAAAAGCCACACCTTGCACAAACTCTCCGGCATAACTGCCGTGGTGCTTCTGCTTTTGCTCTCTGTCAGCGGTTTTTTTCTCGATCACAAAGGGTGGAGCTTCCTCTACACTACTACCTTTAAGCAGGTACCCTCACATACACTGCAAGCCGAAAAGAGGCTCCTGACAAGTTACTATCGTGACAAAGAGCATCCCAATCACATTATTACAGGCGGGTATCGCGGTCTATTTGAAAGTTTTGACGGTGGACGGAGCTTCTCTGCTGTTACTGCGTTGCAGATTTTGTCCATGGTACCTTACCAAAACCAACTCTATCTTGCCACCTCCGACGGGCTATACAGCTACAGTAACCGCCAACTCCACCAATTGGCGCTAAGCTGTAAGTATCTCACGGCACTGAGTGTTTCAAACAATACCATCGTCGCAGTTATAGAGAAGCGTACGCTTGTCGTGATGGAGAGAAAAAATCTCAAGGTATTAAAACAGACTCAGGTGAAGATACCCAAAGCGTTGCTGCAAGAAGATATCACACTCTCACGCTTTGTCAGAGACCTTCACTATGGGCGCGGTCTGTTTGAAGGGGATATATCACTGCTCATCAACGATTACGGCGCACTTTTGCTGACCTATCTGGCACTAAGCGGCTATCTCATATGGTTTTTGATCCGTCGCAAAGGGTATCCGAAACGTGTTCGAAAGCTCATTCGTACCCATGCGAACGCTTTTGCCGTCGCTGCCGTTGTTCCCCTCTTGATACTGGCGATCACGGGTATATTCCTTGACCACGCTTCGGAACTTTCCCGCTTCATGAAGTCGGTTACTATTCCCCATGCGACGCTTCCTCCTGTCTACAGTACACTTGAAAACGATATTTGGTCGGTTGACTACAATGGCAAGGTATACAGAATAGGCAACCGTTACGGCGTCTATAAAAGTGACGATCTGAAAAAGTGGTCTCTGGAGAGTAGAGGCTTTGCCTACAAGATGATCCGAAGAGACGGCGTATTGTACATTAGTGGGATGGGGTCGCCCAACAGAATTCTCAAGGAGAAAAACGTTACGGTATTGCCAAAAACACCCCATATGTTTCGGGATGTCGTTTGGCAAGATGGCAACATACGGTACTTCTCCACTGCCGGTCAGGATCTTCCGGTACCCCGGTTTGATACCATTACGCTCTATACCCTGCTGCTGACGATCCATGACGGATCTTTTTTTGCCCCATGGTGGGTATGGATCAACGACTTGGGCGCGCTCCTTCTGCTCTTGCTGATGGTTACCGGTATCATACGGTGGAGAAAGAGAAGCGCTTCAATTAAAGGTAGATAACCCCAACCTTTAGCTCCTTGTCCTGATTTAGCAAAAAACTTGCCTTTTTGAAGTTGGGCAGGTTGAAGAAGTTGATGGTTTTGTAGTTGGAAAGCCCCACGCCCTCTTTGGGCATGATCAGCCCCTTGTTTATCTTTCCGTTGTTGTTTTCGTCGTGAAATACACTGACAGCATATCTGCCATCGGGAAGATCTTTAAATACTGCTTTTGCCGTTGTTCCGGTGATGGCTACCCGCTTCATTTTGTAGTATTTGCTGAGGGTTTTGTCGGGAATGGTACCCTTTTTATTGTAAAGCGAGAACTGTACCTCTCCTTTATCGTTCTTTAGCCCTGTAGCGACTACAGTCAGTGTCTGGGCTTGCAGTGCCATTGTGCTGCAGAGTATGGCAAGAGTGAGTAGTTGTTTCTTCATTGAGAATATCCTTGTTGGTTAAGTGTGTGTATCATAGTGAAATAAGATGAATTCAATGTGTATGACAAGTCATTGCTCTGTTTTGGGCAGAATAATAATTTTGCCATCGACATCGTAGTGTGCTATGTAAGCCTCTATGAGTTCTTTAAGCCTTTTGTCGTCCAGTGTTGTTGCCTGTTTGATTGGAAATTTTCTGAAAAAGGGTGGGGGCATGATGGAGGCCTTGACCGAGGGGTGTCTGAGGTAGGCAAACATTTTCGCTTTGATGGTCTTTTTGGAGGAGTAGCGCATCAGGTAGCGGCGGTAGATCATCTCCGAGGGGATCTGCTGTGCTTCGTGACAGGCAAGACAGTTCTGCTCTAAGGAGAGTTTCTCTTTCTGGGCACTTTTGAGTGTTCCCGGTACCAGCAGCAGCATACATAGGAAGATACCGCCGTATCTGTTTGCAGTGTTGTTTATTTTTCCCATCGTACCGTTACCTCCGTTCCTTCGTCCGGCTCTGAGCTGAATGTGATTGTAAAGCCGTATGCTTTGATGACCTGGTGGACAATGTCCAGACCGATGCCAAAGCCCCCTTCGCTGCTGTTGGCGCGCCTGAAGCGTTCGTGCACATACTGCAGTGTCTGCGTATCCATACCCACCCCGCTGTCTGCGACGACAAGCCGTGCCGGATCGAGTTCGATGCGCAGCTTTCCGCCGGTACGGTTGTACTTGATCGCATTGGAGAGCAGGTTGTCTATGAGCCTGAGCGCATCGTCGTGATCCATCTCCAGTACGACATCCTCTGCGATCTCCTCATCAAGCTGCAGCTTTTTGGCTTCGATGGCAGTGGCGAAGTAGGCGATGCGCTCTTTTAAAAGACGAGAGAGATCCAGTGGGCGGATGTCACGGTGGTAGGTGTGGTTGAGCTTGAGATAGGTCAGGTCATCGTAGATGCGGCTAAGCGTCTTGGAGGCGATCTCGATGCGCCGCATCTCCTCTTTGGCATTGCACTTTCGCATGGTCTGTATCAGCTCGAGGTTGGTTAAAATGGTGCTCACAGGTGTATTGAGTTCATGTGTGGTGTCTTGAATAAAGCGGTTCATTGTCTCTATCGCTTCACGCATAGGAGCGATGAAAAGGCGTCCAAGAAAGAGCCCAAGCAGCAGAAAAAAGAGACCGGCGGCGAGCATAAAGAGCAAAATAGTTCTTTGCAGGTCTGTTATCCCAACCTGGTTAATCGGGGTGTGCAGGACAATGTAGGCTGTACCAAGGTAGTAAGGCTCTATGGATTTGAGGTAGACAAGCTGGCTGTTAACGGTCTGATACTCTTTTGTAAAGTCTATCTGTTTTAAAAGGGTGGAGGCTCCGGCAATGGGACTTTTGTCGATGTCAAGCAGTGTGAGTGTGTAGGCCGGGTCGATGTAGATCGGTAGCCTTTTAGCGAAACTTTTGTGCAGCGCAATGAGTTGGTGCTGGAGATGCTCTGCCTCCTGTGTCATCATTTGACGCTGTTTATCGATGAGGTGGTGCTTCTCAAGGGTGTAGAAGATGGAAGCTCCAATAGCAAAGAGAATGAATGTGGAGAGCAGATAGATAGAGAGAAACCGATAAAGGCTCTTCTTTTCGCTACGGAACAAAGCGGTATCCTACATTTTTGACAGTTTCGATATGTGCTTTGCCGATCAGCGAGCGCAGGGTTTTGATGTAGGTACGCAGCGACCCCGGGCTTGGTTCCTCATTGTAGTCCCAAAGTGTGGCGTTGATCTTGTTGTAGTCGACAAGCTGGTTACTGTGTTCGAGCAGGAGGGCGAGCAGTTTGGTCTCTTTGTTCTTGAGTGAAAGCGTTTCGCCTGCTTTTGTCAGCCGGAACTCTTTGGGGTAGAAGCGCATCTCTTCACCCAGGTCGATATAGGCATCTCTGCTGCCGTAGCGTTTGCGCAGCTGTGCTTCGATACGTACCAGCAGCTCCTTGAGGGCAAAAGGTTTGCGGATGTAGTCGTCACATCCCACATCAAATCCGCGGCTGACATCTTCGACGCTGTGCAGGGAAGTGATGAAGATAGCCGGTGTATCGTTGCCCTCTTTACGCAGCTCTGCAAGCAGGTCAAAACCGTTCTGTGCCGGCACCTTGATGTCAAGCAGCATCAGATCCACATCGGTTTCATAGGCGATCTCTTTTGCACGGTGTGCATCGTAGGCGCTAAGTACCGTGTAGCCGTGGTGTTCGAGAAACTGTTTGACGGTATCGTTCAGCTGCAGATCATCTTCAAGCAGTAGGATTTTCTGGTGCATACGACTCCTTTTGCGTTATTGTAGCAAGAGAGTATCAACCAAATATCAACTGTCACTACTTTCAAGTTACTCTGCTATAGTGTAAATAAGATAAATATACTCCTAATTGGAAACATGATGAAATACGAGACGAACACCACACCTATCAAGAGCCTTGAAGCCTTTGCCAAGCATGCAGATTACTCACTGCTTGAGACCCTACAGCCTGACCCTCAGGCAACGGGTGATGGCAGAGACCACGACCCGCGTCAGGTCTTTAGCGGGCACTACGTGCTTGTCACACCTACACCTATATCTTATCCTGTTTATGTATCGCACAGCAGAACATTTTTCAAAGAACTTGGCTTGTCAGATGAGTTGGCGACCTCAGAGCCTTTTATGCGGATGTTTAGCGGCGATGTTTCCAATCTGCCCGAACCGCTGCGTCCACACGGCTGGGCGACGGGGTATGCACTCTCCATTTACGGTACGGAGCTCTATGAGCAGTGTCCGTTTGGTACGGGAAACGGATATGGTGACGGGCGTGCCGTCTCTATCTTTGAGGGGGTACTCAATGGCAAGCGCTGGGAGATGCAGCTCAAAGGCGGTGGGCGTACGCCTTACTGCCGGGGTGCGGACGGGCGTGCGGTGCTGCGCTCGAGTGTGCGGGAGTTTCTGGCGCAGGAGCATATGCACGCGCTTGGCGTACCCACCACACGCTCTTTGACGCTTTACACCTCTACCACCGAAACGGTCAAGCGCCCCTGGTTTCGGGAGGGATCGCACTCCAGGGATCCTGAAGTGATGATCGACGAACCCGTTGCCATTACCACGCGTGTCGCCTCTTCGTTCCTGCGTGTGGGACAGCTCGAACTCTTCGGCCGTCGCGCACGCAAAGGGGAGCACCCCAAAGCGATGGAGGAGCTTGAAGCGATGGTGCGCTACATCATCACCCGTGAGTACAGTGAAGAGATCGACACCGCACTGCCGCTTGCACAGCAGGTGGTGCAGCTTGCCCATGCATTTGGCAAGCGTCTAAGTACACTGGTAGCCAACTGGATACGGGTAGGGTACTGTCAGGGGAACTTCAACAGTGACAACTGTGCTGTTGGCGGTTTCACGCTTGACTATGGCCCGTTTGGGTTCATCAATGCGTTCGATCCCTATTATCAGCCCTGGACGGGCGGGGGAAGGCACTTCTCTTTTCTCAACCAGCCAAAGGCGGCGGAGCAGAACTTCAAGATGTTCTGTCTGGCTCTGCGCCCGCTTTTGGAGAATGACCAGAGCGCACTGGCAAAGTTGGAAGAGACAGAAAGGGCGTTTCCTGCCGTAATGCACAGCCAAATGCTACAGATGTGGGCTGTAAAGCTTGGCTTGCAAACGTTTGATGCCGAGCTTTTCAACGAACTGATGCGGTTGATGATAGAGACCTCCGTGGACTATACAATATTTTTCCGTGAACTCTCCGATATTCCGGATGACATCGCACCGCTTACCAAGAGCTTCTATGCCAATGTTGATAACGAAGCACTCCTTGATCGTTGGAGAGCATGGTTCAAGCAGTGGCGAAGTGCCATCGATGCAGAGAATACAAAGTTGCGTGCAAAACTTTCGGCACAGATGAAACAGAGCAACCCAAAATACACCCTGCGCGAGTGGATACTCGTGCCTGCCTATAAAGCCTCCCAAGGCGGAGACTACAGCCTTATAGAAGAGCTCATGGAGGTGATGAGCGATCCTTATGCCGAGCAGTCCGAAGCGGTTGAGGACAAATACTACCGAAAGAAACCGGCTGATCTCTTCGACATCGCAGGGGTATCGCATGTGAGTTGTTCTTCGTAGCTTCTTGTTATCATATGCTATAATACATAAGAAGAAATAGATAGTTTGAGCAAAAACATGGCAATGCAAAAAGAAGAGATACTAAACTTTATCAGAGAACATAAAGGTCTGCTGCAAGAGAAGTATGCCGTGAGCAAGATCGGTCTTTTTGGCTCGTATGCAAAAGGTCTGGCAACAGAGAAGAGCGATATTGACTTCTATGTGGTTTTCAGTGAAAAAACGCTCGATAATATGACGGGTTTATGGCTCTATCTGGAAAAAGCATTGGGCAAAAAGGTCGATATGATCCATGAACATCCAAGGCTTAGAAAAGGCCTGAAAAGACAGATAGAGAGTGAAGTGCTCTATGCATAAAATGTCGTTACTTGAGCTGCTGGAGTTTATAGAAGAAAGTATCGGATTGATACAAAAAAGATTTACAGCCATCCATTCTCCGGATGACTTCCTTTCAGATGATGACGGCTTGGAAAAACTTGACAGCATTATACTGCGTATCCAAACCATAGGTGAAGCTCTGAAAAATATTGATAAGCATCATAAAGGTTTTCTAGAAGAGGCTGCCTCATCGGATTACTGGAGCAATATTATCAAACTCCGCGATCTGATTTCACATCATTATGTTGATATTGATGCGGAAACGATCTATATGATATGTGATGAGAAGATGGGTGAACTAAAAGAGCATATTCTAAAACTGGTCAGACAGCTTTAGAAACCTAATAAATAAAGCACTCTTTCGAGATCAAGACAATATCTTTTTTATCCCAATCCTATCTCACCATAAAGTCCAAGTATTTTCGCATATTTCATAACAGTATTCAGGATAGCGAAAACCAAATTCACATTGGGTTGAGATTGCTGTGTTATCATTATAGATACGAAATTCAACACCAAGGAAACCAAATGATGAAACGGACGATTGTACTTCTTTCTATGCTGGGCACAGCGCTGCTTGCCAACGATGCCGCAGCCCTTACCAAAGCCAAATGTGCCACCTGCCATATGCTCGAAAGTCCCAATTTCTTCCAACTGCAGAAACTCAAAGCCCCTGCAATGGATGCGGTGGTGTTTCATGTGAAACTGGCCAAGGAGAAGCCTGAAGCACAGAAAGCCTTCATTGTCGACTATGTACTCAACCCCAATATTTCCAAGTCGGTATGTGAGTCCAACAAGGTGGCCAAGTTTGGTGTGATGCCTTCACAGAAAGGGAATGTCACAAAAGCTGAGCTTGAGACGATTGCCGACTATTTGTTAAAGACCTACCCTCACAAAGACTTTGCGGCGATGATTAAAGAAGTGCAGGCAAATGACAAGATCAGAGCCCTGACTGACTCTCCGTTTCTCATCAATAGTGACCGCCTGCCGCATCTGACCAAACTGCTTGTGAAAAACTGGGATAAGGGAGCCTTGGGACTTACCCCTGAACAGAAGAAAAAACTGCTTGTCATTCGTAAGGAGACGCTAAGTGCAGTCAAGAAGATCAAAATGCAGCTCAAACCGCTTGAGGATGAGGTGGCTGAAGCGATGATCGACAGAGAAGACCCAAGCAGTGTCTCTCCGCTGCTTGAGAAGATCGCCAAGCTTAAAATTGAAGCGACAAAGGTGCATTTGAAGTGTATTTCGCAGACGACAGCGGTGCTGAGTGATGAGCAGATCGCCTACTTGCTGCCATTCTGGGAATAGGCTTTCAACTCCCTGTCAGCCGTTTGCCTTCATAATGCAGGAAAAAAAGGTGACAGTGTGAAGCAAAAACTGAAAGCGGCGGCAACCGGAACGCTTAAAAGTTTGAGAATGATCGCCCCGATGCTGCTGGCAATCATTGGGCTCATTGGTCTCTTTAAAACCTACATTACCCCGGAAATGCTTCGTGCCCTCTTTAACGGTGCTGCGCTGCATGACATGCTGGTGGGCGTGGGCTTTGGCGGTATCTCAGTGGGGCAGCCCTTTTTAAGCTACATCATCGGCGGGGAGCTGCTTAAGGAGGGTGCCTCCTTTTACGGAGTGACGGCATTCATTCTTGCCTTCGTTACGCTTGGTGTGGTACAGCTGCCGATGGAGTTTTCCATTTTCGGATTCCGTTTTGCTTTGGTGCGCAATCTGCTGAGCCTGCTGTTTTCCTTCGTCTTGGCTTTTCTTATCGCTTTCTGTGTCAGGATATTCACATGAAAAAGAACCGTAGCGGTCTGGTGATGCTTGGCATCGTAGCACTTCTCTACCTGGTACTTGGCATACTGCACCCGGACAAAACAGTGGCGGCACTCTGGACAAGCCTTGGGGTATTGAAGATGATCATACCGATTTTGTTACTGGTATTCTTTCTGATGGCACTGCTGAATGTCTACATTGATGAAGAGGCGATCAGCAGACATATGGGAGAGGAGAGCGGACTCAAAGGGTGGTTCTTGGCACTTTTTGGGGGCATTCTAAGCCACGGGCCGGGATATGTCTGGTATCCGCTGTTGCAAAACCTGCGTGAGCAGGGAGCCAAAGACGGACTCATTGTCGCATTTATTTATGCACGTGCCATCAAAATCCCGTGGATACCGCTGATGATCACCTATTTTGGATGGACTTTTACGCTGGTTTACACTTTCTGGGTGGTAGCCGGTGCCTGGGTACAGGGCATTGTTGCCCAGAGGTTGCTGCGAAAGTAGAACAGTTTAAATCAGTCCAAGCAGGGCGATAAGCAGTACAGGAGGTGTGATGACCAAACCCACTTTCATATACTCTCCCCAGCCGATTTTCACCCCCTTTTGTGCCAGCACATGCAGCCACAGCAGTGTTGCAAGTGAGCCGATGGGGGTCATTTTGGGGCCGAGGTTGGAGCCGAGGATGTTGGCGTAAACCAGTGCTTCATTGCCCACGTAGCCGACCTTGTCGATGGCGATATCCATAATCATGATGGTCGGCATGTTGTTCATCACAGACGAGATGACGGCAGAGAGGAAGCCTGTCCCGATCACCGCAACCGTTTCTCCCTGATGTTTGAGCATTGCTATCCACGAGGCCACCTCATCGGTCAGCCCTGCATTTTTAAGACCGTAGACGACGATGTAGAGCCCGATACTGAACCAAACTACCTGCCAGGGAGCGGCTTTAATGGTCATCAGCGGTTTGGTTGCCTTGTAGTGGGTGGCAATGGCGAGAAATACAAGCGCCCCGCCCAATGCGAAGAGTGAAACAGGCAGTTTGTAGTGATCGCCTATGAGGTAGCCAACAAGCAGCAGCGCCAAAAAGAACCAGCTGAGTTTGAACATGGTCTGGTTTCTGATGACTGCCGCAGCTTCAGGAAGTTCGTCGACATTGACTGTGAGGGGAATGTCTTTTCTGAAGTAGAACCATAGTACAGCAATGGAGGCAGTGATGCTCAGCAGATTGGGCAGAAACATATGTTTGGCGTATTCCACAAATCCGATGTTAAAGTAGCCTGCGGTGACGATGTTGGTGAGATTTGAAATCACCAGCGGGTTGGAGGCAGCATCACCTATGAAGCCGCCGGCCATCAAAAAGGCGAAGATGGGCAGCGGTTTCATCTTGAGGTACTTCATTTTTGCTAGCAAAATAGGGGTCAGAATGAGTGCCGCGCCGTCATTGGCGAAGAAAGCAGCCACTAGGGCACCCAGCAGCAAAATATAGACGAACATTTTGTTCCCGCTTCCGCCGCTGAGTTTTGCCATCTTTACCGCTGCCCATTCAAAGAATCCGATCTCATCAAGCACCATGGAGAGGAGGATGATACCGATGAAGGCAAGCGTGGCATCCCATACAATTTTTGTAACCGTAATGACATCGTCAAAACTGACCACACCCAGCAGCAGTGCGGCAACAGCACCGACAACGGCGGTTGTGCCTATCTGAAGTCCTTTGGGCTGCCAAATGATAAATAGGAGGGTGACCAGAAAGAGACTTGTTGCAAGAAACATGGATATCCTTGTTTTTTTGTGGAGTATAGCAGAAAGCGGCATATAAATCAAGATATATTGATATATTAATTTTTTTATGCTACACTGCGGCAAAACGGAAAGGAGAGAGATGGACGATTTTTTAAAAACAGTGGCGGCACTCAATGATGAAACGCGCGTGTTAATGTTGCGTTTTTTCGATGAACACGGCGCCCTCTGTGTCTGTGACCTGCAGGCATCGCTGGGGATGATTCAGTCGCGCCTCTCACGGCACCTGAAGATCCTTAAAGAGGCTGGTTTCCTGCGCGTCGAGCGGAAAGGAACATGGGCATACTACAGCATTCGCACTCCTCTGGACAGGTTCAGGTCTGAAGCGCTTGAAGAGATACGCCATCTTGATATAGAGCTGCCGGAGCTTCAAAAACTATCACAAACAGGAGAATGTACGATATGAATAAAAAAAAGGTATTGGTGCTTTGCACCGGAAACAGCTGCCGCTCCATTATGGCAGAAGCAATGATCAATGCAAAATTGGGTGACTGTGTGGAAGCACAGAGTTCCGGTGTTAAAGCCAGCGGAAAGGTCAACCCGAGTGCACAGGCACTGCTGGAGCGCAAAGGTGTCTGGCGCCCGGAGTACCACTCAAAAACCATCGATACAGTGCTGGATACGCCCTTTGACCTGGTCATCACGGTGTGTGACAATGCCAAGGAGACATGTCCCATGTTCCCCAAGGCGGTCAAGACCATCCATGTGGGCTTCGAAGACCCCAGCGGGAAAGCCGAAGCGGAGTACGAAAAGACCTATGACCTCATAGAAAAAGAGCTGCTGCCTATCGTCAAGCAGGAATTATGCAATAAAGGAGTCAATATGCAAAAAAATGTCAGTAAAACAAACAACGGGGTGAAGATCAATTTTACCGGAGGTGTGCAAAAACAGAATATTGTGCAAATGGTACAAAACTGTGCTACAGGCCAGTGTGAATGCATGAGTGATGAAACCAAAGCGAAAGTGAAAGATATGCAGGTCGAAGGCAATGACGGCAATGTCGAACTCAAGCTTGAGGGGGAAGTAAGCGTTGAAGAGATCGAAGCAGCACTGTCTCGTTCGAAAGTGCTTAACAAGTGAGTTAACGTACTGCTTCGGTATCGAGATGAGGCGATTGTCTAAATCTTGATGATTCCGAAGTTGTTGAGCATCATGAAAACAATCGCCAGCGGTGCGATGTATCGCAGGCTGAAAAGCCATACTTTGTAAACTCGCAGCGGTACACGGTGGTGTTTCCGCATCTCCTCACGTACATGCTCTGGCAGCACGTATCCTACAAATATCGCGATCAACAATCCTCCAAGGGGCAGGAGAATGGAGTCTGTTGAGAACTCCAGTGCATCGAAGAGCGGTGTGCCGCCGATGCTGAACGTCTTGCCGTAGGCTTTGGTGTAGCTCAGAATCGCTCCGATACCCACAATAAAGTAGAGAGATGTGTTCACGATGACTGCTTTGGGGCGGCTCCAGTGGAAACGCTGAATGAAGTATTCAACCGCAGGTTCTGTCAGAGAGATCGCGGAGGTAAGACCCGCAAAGGCAAGACCAATGAAGAAGATGGCAGCAAGCAGGGAACCGGTTGTACCGAGTTTGGCAAGAACGATCGGCAGTGTCTTAAAGACCAGTCCCGGTCCCTGTCCCGGTTCTGCGTTGAACTGGAAGATGAAACTGTAGAGCATGACCCCGGCAATGAGGGCAATGAGCGTATCGAGCATCGTAACCCAGAAAGCAGCTTTGAAGACCGACTGTTTGTGGCTCATAGAAGCGGCATAGGTAATCATGGTACCAAGTCCGATGGAGAGGGTGAAGAAGGCATGCCCCACCGCACGCACGATCGCTTCGGAGTTGAGTTTGCTCCAGTCAGGTTCGAACATAAAGGCGAGTGCTTTCGTAAATCCGTCAAAATTCATAGCATAAATGAGCAGTCCTATGAGAATGGCCATCAGCATCGGCATCAAAATGAGGTTGGCCTTTTCGATACCGGCCTTGATGCCGCCCATCAGTACCACAGCGACAAAGAGTGTGGACAGGAAGTGCCACAGTGTAGCTGTCAGTGGAGAGAGTCCTACCAGTGTATCGAAAGTAGTTTTGGCCTGATCCATCGTTTCCGGAAGGCTCCCTGTAGCAGAGAGAAAGATGTAGTGGAAGATCCAGCCTATGACCACTGAGTAGAAGGTCATGATGATCATACCGCTGATGAACATGAAGCCGGCATATTTCCACCCCTTCTTGCTTTCGGGTGCTACCACCTCGAAACTGGTGACGGCATCTTTGCCCCCTTTATACCCAATGAACATCTCCGCTGCAAGGATCGAGAAACCGATCAGCATCACAGTGACGAGGTAGACGAACACAAAGGCACCTCCGCCATACAGTCCCGTAATGTAGGGGAATTTCCAGATATTCCCCAGTCCAACCGCCGCACCTGCGGCAGCGAGTATGAATCCTATCCGGCTAAACCGTGCTTTTGCCATATCTGCGCTCCTTGTGTGATATGTGATTCTATCACGAGTTGGGAAAATATCAGCAAAAAAGCGCCTCTCCAGACGGGTACTTTTTGAAAGAAATAGGAAAAATACACAAATTTTGCAATAACTATTGACTTTTAAAATAGTTTTGACTATAATTGCAGTCCTTTTTAAGCGGAGTGTAGCGCAGTCTGGTAGCGCACCTGGTTTGGGACCAGGGGGTCGAAGGTTCGAGTCCTTTCACTCCGACCATTAAAAGTTATGCAAGTAACATCAAAAATATCCATTAAGACAGTTTAGAAGTGCCAAGGCATCATACTTAAACAGAAGTCTTACATATGGTAGGCGTAGTTCAGTTGGTAGAGCGCCAGTTTGTGGCACTGGTTGTCGCGGGTTCGAGTCCCGTCGCCTACCCCATTATTAATCAGTAGCCCTGCCGAAGCGCCAGTAGCTCAATTGGATAGAGCATCAGACTTCGGATCTGAGGGTTAGGGGTTCGACTCCTCTCTGGCGTACCACCCGGATTACTGATCATAACTTTGCACTCGTAGCTCAGCTGGATAGAGCACCCGCCTTCTAAGCGGGCGGTCTCAGGTTCGAATCCTGACGGGTGTACCACCCCTTATTTTTTCATTGTTTCGTAAAACAATCACATGCGGATGTGGTGGAATTGGTAGACACGCCAGACTTAGGATCTGGTGCCTAACGGTGTGGAGGTTCGAGTCCTCTCATCCGCACCACACTTCTTAACACACATTATCCCATTCACTTATTTTACATTTTGTGTTGTACCCTTACAACACCATCAGACCATCTATCTATGGAATGTTGTCATAATTGGTGCTGTCAGGGGACAGCACCCTACCGACTTCATAAACACTTCGCACCACCATAATATATAGCTGTTCTCGTTACGTTGCGAATTGGTGAAAGTCACGTTCTATTTTTGAATGCAACCAAAGTTCCATACCCATATTTCAAATTGATGCTACAATAAACTTTAGAGTATGAATTTGCACTGAAGGAGAACGATGATGAAAGAGTCAATCAAAGCCATTGAAAAATCGGTCGAGCGTTTTATGAAGGAGCTCGATGCTGTCGAGAAGAGAGCGGCGAAAATCGACAAGGAGCTGCAGGAGGTACGCAAAGAGCTTGAGCCGATGGAGGTTGAGCTTCTCGAGATTGGTTCGGAGTTGAACAAAACCGAGAGAGCGCTGCATGACAAGCTCAACAAGGTGGGCAGAACACGCAAGAAGTACCTCAATGCACAGACGGACAGAGAGATGAAGATGTATGAGAAGGACTACAGCCGTCTGATGAAAGAGGTGCATGCACTTGAGAAGGAGTACAAAAAGCTCAAGGAGGCGTATGCGTCACTGGCACGTAAAGAGGAGAAAGTTGTGAAAAAAGAGATGGCACTCGAAGAGGAGAAAGCCGCGCTCTACCGTGAACGCGATATGTATATGCAGGCAGCCTCACGCATTATGCAGACGCTCTCACGCAAGATTGCCCGCACGTCGAAGGCTTAAAGCACTTCGACAATTACCTTGGTGACGACAAAGCCGCCGACTACCAGCCAGGCGAACATGCCAAGAGCCGTATAGAGTGGGGCAAGACCGAGACCCTTGAACTTGCTGAAGATGGTTCCCATACCAAGGGCAGTCATCGCCATGGTCAGCAGGAAGGTGTCCACCTGATTGATAAGATGTACCAGGTTTTCAGGCAGCAGGTGCAGAGAGTTGAATCCGGCTACGAGGATGAAGTAGACTGCAAACCATGGAATGACCAGTTTTGTCTTTCCGCTGTGCTCGGCACCTGAACGCTTCGCATCCCAGGCAAGGTAGAGACCAAGCACGATCAGCATCGGTGCGATCATGATGACACGTGTCATTTTGACAATGACGGCAGCATCGGCCATCTCTTTCGGAGAGCCCGGAACGGAAGCAGGAACGGCAACGACCTGTGCCACTTCGTGGATGGTTCCTCCGGTATAGATACCGAATTCGCGGGCTGTCATATGCAGGAAGCCTGTCGCGTGCTCAATAATACCTGTATAGAGGATCGGATAGAGGAACATGGAAATCGTACCGAAGAGTACGACCATTGAAACTGCGATGGCAGCCTTGTACTCTTCCGATTTGAGTACCGGCTCGGTTGCAAGAACCGCAGCGGCACCACACACGGCTGCACCGGACGCGGTAAGAATGGAAGTATCCTTCTCCATCCCGAAGACTTTGTATCCGAGCCATGAGCCAAGAAGCAGTGTACTTGTCAGCATGGTCAGGGAGACAAAGAATCCGTCAGGACCGACAGCAATGATTTCCTGAAATGTCAGGCGGAAACCGTAGAGCACGATGGCAAAACGGAGGATCTTTTTGGCCGAGAAGGTGATTCCCCCCTGCCATTCGACAGGTGTGTGGTTATGCAGGGTATTTGCGTAGAAGATACCCATGACGATACCGATGACCAATGGGGAGAGCCCCAGTGCTTTGACGGGACCGAGTCCTGCAATGTAGGTTGCAGCGGCCGCAAAGATAGCGACGAAAAGGATACCGCTAATGGTACCCTTGCGGTTTTCTGGAGAAAATGGCATGTATTTACCTCATAAGTTGGATTGAATTCAAAAAAACTGATAAATTTTTTGGAATTGTACCACATTCTTGATATAATAGTAAAATCAATATTATCGTCAGCCATAATAAATTTTTTCGAAGAAAGGTGCGTTACCCATGAAACTAACCCTAAGGCAGATGGAGATCTTTCTCAATGTTGTTGCCTCCGGCCATCTGACCAACGTTGCCAAAGAGATGAATCTCAGCCAGTCGGCTGTCTCCATGTCCATCAAAGAGATGGAGAATATTCTGGGGCGTCCGCTCTTTGACCGAATCAATAAAAAACTGGTGCTCAATGAGATGGGGCGTGCATTTCACAAAGAGGTTGAGCCCATCTTCAAAAAACTCTCCGATATCGAGTATGAGTTTCAGAACTCCGAAAACAAGGGGATGATCCGTGTAGGAGCGAGTACGACGATCGTCGACTACCTGATGCCCTCGATCATCTGCAGCTACATGAGCTCCTACCCGGATGTAAAGATATCACTGAAGGAGGGGAATACCAAAGAGATCAGCGAGCTGATCAAAAGCGGTGAAATCGATGTCGGGTTTGTCGAAGGTTTTGTCGGGGGTAGCGATATCATCAAGGAGCAGATCGGGGTAGATGAACTGATCGTAGTCACTTCCCAGGAAGAACTTGCCAAACCCTGTTACATTGACGAACTTGCCCGGAAGCGCTGGGTACTCAGAGAAGAGGGGTCCGGAACGAGAGAGGTGTTCCTCAACTATATCAAAGACAAGGTTGACGACCTGAACATCTTCTTTGAGCTCGGACATACCGAATCGATCAAGAGTATTTTGATGAACCGTGAGTGCCTTACCTGTATTTCAAAAATTTCCGTTGAGAATGAGTTGAGGGAGAAGAAACTCTATCATGTGCCGGTGAAAAACTTTGAATGCAAACGGGACTTTCTGATGATCTACCACAAAGACAAGTACCACAGTACACTCTTTGACAAGTTTATCTTCTTTTCCAAAAAACTGATGCTTCAGATGCTCGAAGATGATACCCCCCTGCAGTTCAAGAGCCGATAAGTTTCAGTGCCGACTCATACTCTTTGGGGTGGTTGAGGTTCAAAAAAGCCTCGTTCTCTTCAAAATCGACATAGTATGTGTCGAGTTCCTCAAGTAAAATCCCCATTTTGTGTTTGTCCGCTTCCAGCGTTGCTTTCGCATGTGGCAGGCAGCTTCTGCGGTACAGACCGCACAGCGGCTGTACTTTTTGGCAGCAGCGTGCGATGACGGCATCGGAATGTTCGTCTGCACAGAGGAGTTTTGAAATGACTGCTTCATTGACAAAGGGGGCATCGACACTCAGTACGAAAATGGCATCGGCTGTTTCGAGTGTTTCGAATACCGAGACGAGCCCCGCCATGGGGGAGCTTGCCCCATAGCGGTCGAGTATGAGTGGTGCATCGAAATCGAACTTCTCCGTTTTGCTGCCAATATAGACATCTTTGAAGATCTTTTTGAGCTTTTCGTACTGATATTGCGCCAGTGTATCATAGCCGCCAAAAGGGAGTGTCGCTTTGTCCTGTCCCATGCGGGAGCTTTTGCCTCCGGCGAAGATAACTGCGGGAATGCTTTCTCTCATGCGATATGCTCCTTGCGCTTTTGGTGAATGACAAGCACGAAGAATGCGGCCAGGGTAATCAGTGATTCGACCAGGAAGAGGTACGGTCCGTATATCTGCCCTGAGAGTACGGCACCCACCGAGCCGCCAAGTCCGAATGCAATACCAAGAAAGAACTGCTGTGCAAGCTTCTTCTGGCTATAGAGGGAAAAGACGTAGGTGATCGCAGCGGTATGGTAGAGTGCGAAGCTTACCGCATGCAGCGACTGCGAAGCGAAGGTAAGCGGCACGGAGTCCGGGAAGAGGTAGAGCATCAGCCACCGCAGTGCCGTCACCAGTGTGGCAAACTGCAGAATGTGCAGCAGGTTTCGCTGCAGCAGCGGCCCCTGGAAGTAGAGCATGACCACTTCGCAGATAACGCCGAAACTCCACATCCAGCTGGTCATCTCCAGCGAGATGCCGTGCGCGGTCTCGTAGATGGTGAAGAAGTTGTAAAATCCGCCAAAGCCCACCTGCATCAGAAAGACCGAAACCCAAAATGCCCAGTAACGCTTCAGCGAAAAGCCGGTGTCATCGGCACTGCCTGCATGCTCTACGGTATCGTAGCGTATCAGCTGTGCACCGAAAATCATTGTCAGAAAGGTCATGGCCGAAAGATAGTGGAGTGCCTCCATGGGCGAACTCAGCACCTTTCCAAGCCACAGGGCAATGCCCATGAAGCCAAGCGAGCCCCAGAGCCGGACTTTGCCGTAATGGCCCTTGGAGAGTGTTGCCAGAGCAATGGTTTCGACGTAGGGGAGTGAAATACCCATTGCAGCACCAAAGAGGAGATTGGTAAGAAGATAGGCGAAGAAGTGCTCACGTGTCGCCCAGAAGAGCAGGGTGGCAAGAAAGGTAAGCCCCAGCGCTGTCAGGTAGACACGCGGTGTCAGTGCAATGAAGTGTTTGAAGACAAAAGGCAGCAGAAAGCGCATAAAGGGAGCGGCTGCATATATGATGCCCACCTCCACCGTACTGTAGCCAAGCTCCACAAGTACCTTGGGCATGAAGATGACATAGACGCCGACCAGGGCGAAGTAGAAAAAGTAAAAGGCACCAAGCAGCAGCGACGATGGTTTCAGCAGGATTTGCATGGCTTCTTGATGACTGCAGTGTTACTCAGCAGGTCGTGCAGATTCTTTTTGTCTTTTCTGAAAAACATCAGCATCCAGCCAAAGAGTGTGGCGGCAGAGAGGACTGCGCAGAGATTGCGGAAAAGAATGAGAAAGAGTGAAGGGCGTTTCCCCGTACTCTCATCGATCACCTCAAGGTCGTAGGCGCGGTAGCCGGGTGTCTGGCCGCTTTTGTACATAAAGACTGTCTGTGCGGCGACCAGGGGAATGAGGATGTAGAGCCACCCCAGGGCCTTGTGTGCGGCGAACCCTTCCCGTCCACCCATAAGAAGATAAAACACGGCATACATAATGGGCATCAGCAGCATGAAACTGTCAGTCAGAAAGGCTTTGACCTTCTCTCCGGCAGTAGCGTAGCGCCGAGCCTGTGCATTTTTTTTGGTAGGTTTGGGTTCCGGTGCAGCTGTTTTTCCCTGCTTGACATCCCTAAATCGCTGTTTAGCCATGGTATTTTCCTTCTGTAATCATTTAAGCCCCTGTGTCATCGTAAAGATCGGCAGCAGCATTGCTGAGACGATGACGCCGACAACGGCACCGATGATGAGCATCATGATGGGTTCGAGCATGCTGAGCATGATCTTCAGCTTCTCTTCGTTCTCTTCGGCGTAGAGTGTGGAGAGGTTGGCAAGCACCTCTGCCACTTCGCTCGACTCCTCGCCCAGGGCCAGAGATTGCAGAAAGTTTCGTTTAAGTCTCACACCGCCCTCAAGCTGCAGGGCGTTGGAGAGCTTGTTGCCTTCCATCACTTTGTCTGAGGCGCGTTCGAACATTTCGGCCAGGCGGTAGTTGCCAAAGGAGGCAACCGCCAGTTTGACCGCCTGTGCGTATGCCACGCCGCTGCCAAGCAGCAGGGAGAGGATGTAGGAGAAGCGTCCGAGCTCATGGTTCTGGATGATGTTGCCAAGGACCGGCATGCGCAGCAGCCAGCTGTCGATAAACCGGTGAAAGCCGTACACTTTTGCGTAGGCGAGTTTGAAGAGGACGATGAAGAGCACAATGCCCACGATAAGGTGGATATAGTAGGCACTCAGAAAGTCACTGATACTGAGGACGAACTGGGTGATAGGGGGCAGCTTCTGGTCGGTATCTTCGAAAATTTCTGTGATTTTTGGAACGACGAAGCTGATGAGAAAGGCGGTAATGGCAATGGCGACGGTCATGATGACGGTAGGGTAGACCATTGCCCCCTTGACCTGCTTTTTCACTTTGTCCTGGGCAGAAAAGAAGGAGGCCATGTTGGTCAGGACCTCTGCCATTTTTCCGCTTTGGCCGGCGATGTTGAGGCTCTGGACATAGAACTCCGGAAGCTGGTAGACCTTTTGGGCATTGAGTGCATGGTAGAGGGAGTTTCCCTCTTCGATCATCGTCCGAAGTGCATTGAGAAAGGAAGTGTAGCGCTTTTCGCCCTCATGCTGGTTTTCCATCAGACGGATGGCCGTAAGAATCGTCATGCCCGAGTTGAGATAGGAGGAGAGCTCTTTGGAGAAGGAAGCAAGCATCTCGCCGGACATCTGGCGCTTTCCCAAGCCCTCGAGCGAAAAGTTTTTGGCAGGGGTGAGTGATTCGTAGTAGATGCCCTGTGTACGGAGCTTCTGTGCCGCCTCTTCACTGCTGGATGCGGTGACCGTGCCCTTGGCACGTTTCCCCGCTTTGTCGAATCCTTTGTACTTAAACAGCATTCGCCATCCTCAACCCTGCCTTTTGCATCGTTGGCGTCATTATAGCTTTTTTTCGCTCAAAACCAACCGCCCAAACGACATGCTTAGAAAGACTGCAGGTTGAAGCGGAAGTAGGTGGAGGCGTAGTCGCCTTTGAGTTTGATTTCATTGACGGTGGCAGCAGGGCTTTCGTCCCCCTCCTCTTCGGGAGACAGGGTGATGGGCTCTGGAATGAAGATGGTACGTTTGATATTTTTGAGAATTCTTCTGCTTTCAAAGTCATCAATTTTCATTTCACGTTCGATGAGGTCGTAGGCAGACTTCTCCTCCTTGTGGTAGCGCAGTACATCTTTGCTTAGAAAGAGTGAATCTTCGAGAGCATGGGCGTTACGTTGGGTAATATACACGATCTGCTCATGGTTCTGCCCGTAGATCTTCAGAATATAGACAATGGAGGTCGAGAGGATCAGTACCGAAATAAGGATCTCTATGAGGGTGAACCCCGGTCGCAGCGGTTTCAATAGTAGTCTCCCTGATGCTGCAATGCATCGTTGTGCTTCAGCCACAATGCTTTGGCCTCTTCGAGTGACGCCACCTTTTTGGGCTCTCCGAAGAAAGCGGGCAGGAAGTAGACGCCCTCATCGTTCTGCAGAATGAGCGGTGTGCTGCTGCCGTTGGGGTAGAAGTCGACCTGCAGGCAGATTTTCCGGTCCTGATAGCGCCCGTACTCAAGCTGCGACAGTGCATCGTTGCGATCGAGGGTGTAGACCTTGAGGTGTGAAAGTTTCGTTTTGCCTTTATATGCTTCAAAAGGGGAGGCAATGTCCTCTCTGAAGTAACACGACCTGCACCCGTCGATGCAGATGAGCGTACCCTGTCCTCTGAAGAGGGGACTTTGCATCACTTCTGCTTTCAGCTTCAGCGGGGTCAGCACGGGCATACGCTTTTTCTCTTTCTCAAAACCGCTGAAACCGAGGAAATAGACCAGCGAAACGATGAAGATCACCAGCAGCAGCTCCAGCAGTGAAAAGGCTTTCCGGCTGCTGAAGTGTGAGGGGAAAAGCATAAAACGTGCTACTTGTTACACTCGGAGAACTTGATGTCTTTGCCGTTGCCCTCTCCGCCCTGCTTGCGGTCGGCACCCAGAGAGATGATCTCGACATCGTCACCGTTGTTGATGTAGATGAACGGCGTCCTCCACGAGTCTTTGGGAAGCTTCTTAAGATAGGGTTTGGTACGGTAGTTGGGGTATTTGTCCGCATCTGGGTTGCTCAGAAGCGCTTCGAAGCCCTCTTCGGTATCGGGGTAGACGCCGTTGTCGAGTTTGAACATATCCAGACGCTTTTTGAGGTCATCCATCTTCAGGCAGACCGTATCGCGTTTAGCCTGGTCTGCGGAGTCCATCAGACCGGGAGCGACCACAGCGACAAGTCCACCGAGAATGACAATGACAATAAGGAGTTCAATCAGTGAGAATCCTCTTCTCATGGCAGGTTTCTTTGGGGTAGTTTGATGGTGCATAACAATCCTTGGGTTGCTTTTGGTATAATCATAACGATTTTACTTTAATAGAGCTTTCAGATGGATAAACAGAAGACCTCGCCAGGAGAGGCATACCGGCAGCAGAAAGGGTTTGCACTCATTATTACCCTTTCCGTATTGGCGATTGTTATTGCCCTGACGGGTGTACTCATCGGCTATCTCGATACAGCCAGGAAAGAGGCATCTGAGACTAAAGCGCTGGTGCAGGCAAACCTCTACTTCTCCGATGTAAAGAAAGTACTGGAAAAGTTCAAAGACAAAAAGGCGCTCTACAATACGCTTTACCTTACCCCTGTACCTTTGCAGTCCGAAGACGGGCGATTTTCCCTGATGCTGCAGTGCCGTCCGCTTGACAACGGTGTGAACATCAACTGGCTGGCAAAGGAGAACAGTGTAAAGATGCGTTCCCAGTATGCGGCTGCACAGAAGGTATTTGACTATCTTGCAGAGAAGTATGCATTGGCAAACCCGCTTCGCCTGGAAGAGATGCTGCTGCATGCCATCCGGGGTACTGAAGAGGAGGAACAAAGCCGTTTTGTACGGAAAAATGGTATTATATCCTACCAACAGTTTGCGCAGATTCTCAGCCGTTACCAGTTCGAAACGGATGATAAAGCAGCAGGCCGGGTACCATGGAAAGACTATTTTGTATTCCAGCCGGCGGGCAAGCGTCCCGAAGAGAACCTGATAGCAGGTGATTTTGTCTCCAGGGAACTGCTTGCGGCACTTTTCGAGATAGACCCCGCATCGCTCAAAGAGGAGTGGGTGGAGGCCGAGGGTGCGCTCAAAACACTGCTGCGTGCACACGGCATACCGTTTGACAAGCAGCTGTTTGCATCGGAGTTTATTGAGAGGGCACGCTGTGAAGTGCACTACATGTATGAGGGAGAGCGGTTTGCATTTGCATTCAGGGACCAGGAGGGAGAGGTGAGTGAGTTTGAATTTTTCAGGGAGTAGCAGACCGCTGATACTGGCGCACCGTGCCATGCCGACGGTTACCGGTATCGAGGGAAGGGTGGATGTGATGGTGACGCCGCAGTTCTATACCCTCAAACGCGAAACGCTGCAGATCCGTTTTGCCCACCAGGCACAGAAGATCGCACCCTCACTCTTTGACGGACTGATAGAAGAGCCCGCCAGTCACAACTACTTCGTTTATCGTGAGGGGGAAGCATGGGTATTCATCGCCTATGACCCAAAAGAGATTGCCGCTTTTCTTGAAAGCAGAGGCCTTCCGCCGCAGAGAGTGGCAAAACTCTTTTTCGCCCAACAGGCAAAAGAGCACTTTGCCACTCCCATAGCACTGGGTAAGAAAGAGGCGCTGGTACTCATAGACCGGACGGTTACTGTCGTACCGCGTGCGGTACTCCCAGAACAGAAATGGGGTACCTTCGATGAAACGTTCCGCCCCGGGAAGGGGGTAAGTTTCGGTGCAACAGGAGGCTCGCTGCTGACACGAAAACAGGCTGTTTTGCTGGCTGTGATCCTCTCGCTCTTTGGTGCAGTCTGGCTGGCAGAAGGCTGGCGCTTCGGCCGTACCAATACGACGTTGCAGGGCAAACTTGAAGTCTACTATACAAAATACCCGAGTCTGCAGAGTGCCTATACCCGTGACAGTATCGCGGCAAAGTATCGCAAGATTGACACAGCAGAGCGAAAAAAACGTGAAGTCGTCGGAAAAATAGCGGGTATGCTTTTCAAGGGGGTGATGCTGCAATCTTTCGAAATGGACGAAAAGGGCTTCCGTGCGGTTTTCGTAGCGCCCGATGCCAAGGCGCTGAAGCGTCTGGAGTCACTGGCAAAGGCTTCCGGGATAGTGAAAAAGCAGCGTAAAACGGGTACAACGATAACACTGGAGGGGAACCTATGAACTGGCAGCGCTACCGGAATGAACTGATTGTTGCCGCGGCACTGCTCTTTGCACTCTCTGCACTCTTCTACAAACATGCCAGGCGGAGCGAAATGGCTCAGGCGAACCAGCAGATGGCAAAAGAGTTCGCACTGCTGCAGGAGACGGTCAGTCTCAAAAAGATATGGGGAGACAAGCAGATCGGCAAAAAGGTAGAGGGCCTCAAAACGCTGGTTGCCCCTTCCAAGATGGAGTGGCGGAAAAAGGGACGAAAGCTGCATGTGACGCTGCATGGGTTGA
>Ga0256829_1000990_pt1 | contig 24739 bp, 16 predicted proteins | sample 131447metaG_FD_185979 | JGI IMG/M metagenome (GOLD analysis project Ga0256829, IMG submission 185979) | Hydrothermal vent microbial communities from Lau Basin, Pacific Ocean - 131-447 | ecosystem: Environmental > Aquatic > Marine > Hydrothermal vents | place: Pacific Ocean: Lau Basin | collected...
TCTACTCAAGAAGAAAGTAAAAATGATGATGCTCTTGACCTTGGTGGTTTAACTGATTCTACTCAAGAAGAAAGTAAAAATGATGATGCTCTTGACCTTGGTGGTTTAACTGATTCTACTCAAGAAGAAAGTAAAAATGATGATGAAATAACAGATTTAAATTCAATTTTAGATGAAACCATTACAAAACTTGAAAAAAGAAAAGAAATAATAAAAGAAACTATAAAAGAAAAAGATGAATTAATAAAAGATATAATTAAAAGAATTAAAAAATTAGAAGATAAAAAAGAAAATACAACAAATCAAAAAGAAGAATTAAAAACAGAAGAAACAAAAATAACAAGAAATATAAAAAGTCTTGAAAGAATGAAATTAAAAGAAGAGGATACAAATAAAAAAACTGGAAAATAATCCAGTTTTTTTTATGATTTTGATTTAATTTTATCTTTTATATCATCTCTTATTTCTTTTGCAGATGAAAGTAAACTATTTTTTAATTCTTTTGCTTTTTCAGGAGCTATATCTTTTAATTCTCAAATTTTTTCTTTTTGTTGATTATAAATCTCATCAATTTTAACTAATCAATCTTTTGCTTTATCAATAGCTTTACTCTTTAAATCTTGCATAGTTTTCTCAGCTTCAATTTTATATTCTTGAACTAAATCTAAAAGTTCAGCTTTTTTATTTTCAAATAACTCTTTATTTTCTGGAGTTAAAATTTCTTCTTTAGCAGATTCTAAAAGTTTTTTATGAGTATCTACAAAATCTTTCAATATAAAAGAAAAAACATCACCTCATTCTTCTTTTATCTTTTTTATTTTTTTCTTATTTTTTGGATCTAAACTAGAAGCAATTATAGAACCAGCAGTATAAGCTGTTAAAACAGTTAAAACTTTTCAAAAAAATCACATAAGCTATTATTAAACAAATAATTTTAATATTGTAAAAGGTTTTTTATAGTTATCCCCTTTTAAATATGATAAAATAATTATATAAATATTTTTTTTAAAAACAAGTGATTTTTTAACATAAAAAAATAAAATAACTTTACAAAAAAATACAAAATATAATATATATTTATATGATTAATATTTTTTAATAATAAACAAAATACAATGGCATATAATAATTTTTCAGATTGATTTAAAAAAACATTAATAAATGCAGAAAATAAAATAAAAGAAATAGGTTTAAAAGATTTAAGAATTGAAGATATTTTTCTTGAATCATTAAAAAACATTGATTGAACAACAAAAGAAGTATTTAATTTATATGGAATAGATAAAAAATTAGTATTAGAAATAATAAACAAAGGACTTTTTAATGAAAAACCAGAAAATAGAAAATGAATTTATATTTGAATGAATAATAAATTAAAAGATATTATTCTAAGCAGTATAAAAATTGCTGCTTCTTTTTCAAAATCAAAGGCAAGTTTAGAAGATTTTTATCTAGCTATAATTAAAAATGATTCTTGGTTACCAAATGTACTTGATTATGTATGAATTACAACAAGTGATATAGAAACAAATCTTATTGATCTAAATAAAAACCAAACAATTGATTGAAAAACTAATAAAAATGAAAATACCAATTTAAAACAAGATGAAATAGATGGACTTTTTTGAGCCTTAGCTGAAAATTTAATGTGATGATTATGAGATATAAACAAAACACCTTTTGATCAAAATATAAACAATTTGAACACAAATAATAAAAATGAATCTGATACTCCTGCTCTTGATTTCTTTTCAGTTGACCTAACAAAACAAGCAAGAGAAAATAAACTTGATAAAGTTATATGAAGAGAAAATGAAATAGAAAGATTGATTGCTATTTTAAATAGAAAAACAAAAAATAATCCTGTTTTAGTTTGAGAACCTTGAGTTGGTAAAACTGCAGCAGTAGAATGACTTGCTATGAGAATAGCTTCATGAGATGTTCCTTTTTCAATGAAAAATAAAAAAATATTATCATTAGATATGAGTTCATTAGTAGCAGGCACAAAATATAGATGAGAATTTGAACAAAGAATTAAACAAGTTATAGAAGAAGCATCAAAAGTTGAAAATGAAATAATATTATTTATAGATGAAATACATACTATTATTTGAGCTTGAGGTTGAGAATGAACTCTAGATGCTTCAAATATATTAAAACCAGCAATGTGAAGATGAAAAATAAGAGTAATATGAGCAACAACATTAAATGAATATCAAAAATATATTGAAAAAGATTCTGCTCTTGAAAGAAGATTTCAAAAAATAGAATTATTAGAACCAAATTATAATGATGCTTTAAAGATAATTTCATGATTAAAAGAAACTTTTGAAGAATATCATAATTTAAATATAAGTGAAGAATCTATAAAGGAGGCTGTTATTTTATCAACAAGATATATAACTGATAGATATCTACCTGACAAAGCTATTGATTTAGTTGATGAAGCTTGTAGTCTAAAATCAATGAAATATGATTTTGATGAAAAAGAAACAAAAAAAATAAAAGAAAAAATATGAAAAATAAATAAAGAAATAGAAGATGCTGTAATATCACAAAATTATAAAAAAGCATCAAATCTAAAAGAAAAATTATCAAAGTTAGAAAAAGAAATTTTTGAAATAAAACAAAAATTTACTATACCTAAAAATAAAAGACTTACAATAAAATCTGAGGATATACAAAAAGTTCTTAGTATATCAACTTGAATTCCTGTTACAAATTTAAGTAAAACAGAAATCCAAAAATTAAAATCTCTACCAAAAATATTAAAATCAAATATAATTTGACAAGATGAAGCTATTGAATCAATAGTAAAATCAATAATGAGAAACAAAGCATGAATATGAGATGAAAATAGACCACTTTGAAGTTTTTTATTTTTATGACCAACATGAGTATGAAAAACAGAATTAGTAAAAGTCCTTTCTAAAGAATTTTATTGAGATGAAAATTCTTTAATAAAAATTGATATGAGTGAATTTTCAGATAAAACCTCTGCTAGTAAACTTATTTGAGCAAGTGCTTGATATATAGGATATGAAGAAGGATGATTATTAACAGAAAAAGTTAGAAAAAAACCTTATTCTATAGTCCTTTTTGATGAAATAGAAAAATGAGATTTTGAAGTGTACAATTTATTATTACAAATATTAGAAGACTGAGTATTAACAGATAATAAATGAAGAAAAGTAAGTTTTAAAAATACTATAATAATAATGACTTCAAATATTGGACAAGAAGAGTTTAAACAACAAGCAAGTAAAATATGATTTGATATAAAACCAAAACAAGAAGAAAAAGTTATAAAAGATTATAAAAAAGCTAAAGAAAATATAATATCAAATCTTGATAATTTTTTCTCAATTGAATTTATAAATAGAATTGATAAGATTATAGTTTTTAATCCTTTAGATAAAAATATAATTAAAAAAATTGTAAAATTACAATTAGAATTATTAAATAAAAGATTAAATAAAAAGTGATTTAATATTAGTTATGATTTAAAAGTAATAAATTTTATAGCAAAACATGTATATAATCCTGATTTTTGAGCAAGAGAAGTAAGGAGATACATAACTGATAATATAGAAGATATTATTGCAGAAAAAATAATAAATAACTCAAATAAAAATGATTTTACAATAAATATATTAAAATCAAAATTAGTTATTTCTTAAAAAATAAATAAAACAAGTTAAAATTAATTTTAACTTGTTTTATTTTTGAATTTTTTGTATTATTATATATAATTATTTAAAATAATATTTCATAAAATTCTTATGATAAAAAAAATAATAATATTAACATTTTTATTGCTTATTTCTTTTTGAAAAAGTTATGCTTTTTTATGAAAAGATGAATGATTAAATCTATATAAAACAATAGATGAATGAATGTATAAGTTAAATAATTCACAAATTGAATATGAATTGAAATGAGGATATAAAGTATGAGATATATCAAAGAATTTAAACAAAAGATTTAAAGCTAATTGATTAAAAGAATGTATAAAATCATGAATAAATCAAGAAAAATTAGATAATATAGTAAATTGAAATATAAAAGTTTTACAAGATATAATAAAACCAGACTGCAATAAAGATTGATTTAGTAATAGTCAAATAGCCAATTATATTTCAATAATAAAAAATTTTGTAGGACAAGCTCAAGCTAGAGCTAATAAAAAATCAACAGAAATATATAATATTTCAAAAATAGGATTATATACCGATTGAAATACAAACAATTCTCCTTTTGATCTCATAAAAGATTTACAAGATATTGATAAAGTTATATTTTGAGAAAAAATTGAATACAATTGAGTAGAAAAAAATGATTTCTTAAGCAATTATGAAAATAATCCTTTAAAAACAAGTTTAAAGAATAATTCAAATAAAAATAATGATAATAATGATAATAAAAACAATAACAAAGATAATTCTTTAAATAATCAAGATAAAAAAAACAACATTCCTGAAAAAATTAATAATGAAACAAACAATAATATTTCAGAATTACCTGATTGAAATAACTATGCTTGTCCTCAATTTAATAATCAATCATGACTATCCCCTGATCAACTTGAAAAATTAAAAAATGATATATCAAATAATAGTAATCCAGGTATATCTTTTAAGACTACTCCAAATTGACATATAAAATTACCTGATACTAATCAAATAAATGTATCTTGAAATAATTATAATAATACAAATAATTGAGTAAACCCTTGACTAAATTGAAATTATATTTGAGTAAATGATAATTCAGTATGGAAATGTAGTCCAGATAGTTTCTTCTGTATAACTATTGATTTCATTACTCATAATCAAAAATTATTATGATATTGAGCAACTAAATCAATACAAAGTATAATAGAAATATCAAACAAACATTTAAAAAAATGAGCTAATACATCTTTATTACAATCAAAAATGTGAACAAATAATTTTGAAAATATATTAAGAGATCTTGATTTTTCAAAAATGTTTCATATGTGAGTAGTTATAACAAAAAAATCTCCTCCTATACTAAATATAGAAAACCTTCCTCCTAAAGATACTTTTGTAAAAGATAGATTAACAGAATTATATAAAAATCAATGACTCGATTATAAAAGAGCAAATGATTTAAATCTAGTAACTAAAAAAGAAAAAAATCAAGTAGATATTCAAAATACAGCATGATTATCACCTACTTCTTTAAATAAAAAAGAACAAGAAAGAAAAACAATAGAACAAAATATGCAAGAAAAAAATAATTTTCTAAATTCAACTCAACTTGAATTATTAAATAAACAATCATTAAATGAATTTTATCAAGAGTTATTAGAATATGAAAAATTTATAGACTGACTATCAGAATATAGTAGTAGTATAAAAGCATATATAAATAAAATGTATAAAATACCTGAATGATCTTAATTTTTTTAAAATAAAAAATGAACAATAAAATATTAAAAATATTATTTATAATATCCATATTATTTTTTACATTATCAACTTTTGCATGAGATTCAAAAACATTTGGAGAATGTAGTATACAAGATAATACTCCTAAAATAATAAATAATTATTTAAAAAATTTAGGAAAAATTATATCAAATTTAAATTCCAATATAAATAAAAAAGCAATAAAACAAAAATCAAATTCTTGGTCAAAAAATAAAAATATTTTATTTTCTGAAGCTACTTGATTATGGAATTCTCTTACATCTTGGAATGATTATACTCTTGAATTTAAATATTGGCTATATGAACCGATTTTTAACAATGTTCCCTCACAAATAAAAAGAGATCATAAAAGAGTATCAAGTCAACTTGATAAATTAAATAATTTAATGTCACAATATACAAAAAAATGATATTTAAATATAAAAGTTAATGGCTCAAAAGTATGTAATTGAATAGAAAATTGTAAATTATCTGACTATATGTATACAAGTTGAGATATTTTAATAAAATTAATTTCTAGTACAAAAAATATAAAAAGTTTAATAGAATTATGAGTAACTGATAAAGGAAATAATCCTAATTTATGCAAAAATGTATTTTTTATTTCAAATTCTGATTGTAATAATATATATTGAATATATAATACAGCAAAACAAGAATGTCAAGATACTTGAGTATGGGATAAAATAAAAAAAGCTGCAACAAATTTTAAATTTGCAAAAAACTGAATTCAAAAATGGCAAGATGCCTGGGCTTTACTTACTTGAGATACTAATAGTGATGAATATAAAAATCTTGAAAGAAAATTATTATCTCAAGAATTATCAAGACAATGAGTACCAACAAATCAAGCAGCTCAAATATTAAAAAATCTTGATGATTATAATAGTTGAGCATCAGTTTCAATATTTAATAATCCTATTTGAAATATTACAAATAGTATAACTAATATAATAAGTCAAAAAGATGAATTAGAAACCTTTAAAGATTCTATCTTTGATTTATTTAAAAAAGATAAAAAAGATATAACAATAAAAGAATTAAATTCAGAAATAACAAAGAAAAAAGAATCAAATAAAACAAATCTAGAAATAAATAAACTATATCAAGAACAACTTCCTCTTGCTAAAATGCAAGATTTAGACACAAATCAAATTGTTGGAGAAATAATAAGAATGAATAATAGTGTAATGATAGCAAATAATACTTTATGAGATACAATACCTTTCAGCCAAAAAACATGTAATGCTCAAGGACAAGGACAAGGAATCTGTAAATTTTAATATAATAATAAAAAATAAGAATGTTAACAAAAAAAGAAGTAGAACAAATGAGAAAAAATGCAAAAATTCATAAAAAGATTTTTGAAGAGATAAAAAAAATAACTAAACAATGAACAACTAGTAATCAAATAAATGATATGTGCTGAGAAATAGCAAAAAAACATTGAGTTTTATGTTGATTTAAATGAGTATATTGATTCCCTGATAATATATGTATATCTGTTAATGATGAAGTAGTTCATTGAAGAGCCTCAAGAAATATAGTATTTAAAAATTGAGACTTAGTTACATTTGATTTTTGAATAAAAGATAAATGATTATGAATTAATACAGATGCAGCTATATCATTAGTTGTTTGATGAGATGATAAAAATCCTAGAGCAGCTAAATTAATTCAAACTAATAAGAAAGCATTAGAAGCTTGAATTGCTCAAGCAAAAGCATGAAATCATGTATGAGATATAAGCTCTGCAATTCAAAAAGAAATAGAATCAGCTTGATATTATGTAGTAAAAGAACTAACTTGACATGCTATTTGAAAAAAATTACATGAAACTCCATATATACCAAATTTTTGAAAAGCTTGAAAATGAGCAAAATTAAAAGCTTGAATGACTCTTGCTATTGAACCAATTTTATGAGAAACTAGTTGAAAAATAGTTGATGAATGAGAATGGGAAATATATATTGAAGATTGAAGTCTTGGTTCTCAATATGAACATACAATTTTAATTACAAATGATGAAGCTGAAATCATAATTTAAAAAAGTAAGATTGACTTACTTTTTTTTGATTAAATTAATTTTTTTATTAAAATAACACATAATATTTTTTTATTTTAAAAAATGCTTTTTAAAGATTTTCATATAAAATTCTTAAATTATCTTGAAGTAATTCAAAATAAATCTCCAAAAACAGTAGAACAATATAATAGGCATCTAAATAAATTTGCTGATTTTTTAGAAGATAAAAATATTGATTCATATAAATTTAATTTAGAAAAATTAAACTTAGATTTAGCTGAATGATTTAGAAGTTTTTTATATAAAGAAAATCCAAATATATCAATTAAAACAGCTAATGCTTATATGATAACTCTAAGAGCATTTCTAAAATATGCACAAAAAAAACAAATAAAAACATTAGCACCAACTTCTATAGAATTAATAAAAGCAGAACAAAGAAATATAGAATTTTTAAGTAAAGAAGAGCTTGAAAGACTTTTTTCTAGTCCTGACACAAATACTATCATATGATTTAGAGATTTAACAATAATGGAATGTATTTATTCTACTTGATTAAGAATAACAGAATTAACTAATTTAAATATTGATGATATAAACCTAAAAAGAAAAGAATTTGCAGTAAGATGAAAATGAAGAAAATTAAGACTTGTTTTTCTTACAAGTCATGCAGCAAATCTTATAGAACAATATTTAGAAAAAAGAAATGATCATTTCTCTCCTCTTTTTATTAGACACAATGTAAAAAAAGAAAATATGAGTTGAATAGATGATGAAAATATGAGATTAACAAGATTTTTTATAACAAAAATGATAAAAAAATATGCTCAAAAAGCTTTTATTCTAAAAAATGTATCAGCTCATACTCTAAGACATAGTTTTGCTACTACTCTACTAAATAATTGAGCTGATATAAGATCAATTCAAGAAATGTTAGGACATTCTAGTATAACAACAACCCAAGTATACACTCATGTAACAAATCCTAAACTTAGAGAAGCACATAAAAAATTTATGAAATAAATATTAAAAAATAATGAAACTAATAGTTTGACTTTGAAATCCTTGAAAACAATATGAAAATACTAGACATAATATTTGATTTATGTTTCTAAATTTTTTTACATGAAAAGAAAATTTTTCAGATTTTAAATTAGAATCAAAATTTAAAGCTGAGATTTCAAATTGATTTTTTTCTTGAGAAAAAACTATTTTATTAAAACCTCAAACTTATATGAATTTAAGTTGAGAAAGTTTAAGAAAAATTGTAAATTTTTATAAAATAGATTTAGATGATATTATAGTCATATATGATGATCTAAGTATGGATTTTTGAAAAATAAGATTCAGAGAAAAAGGTTCAGCATGAGGTCATAATTGAATAAAAGATATTATAAAATATACCTGAGAAAATTTTAAAAGAATTAAAATATGAATCTGATTTAATAAAAATTATGAAGTTTCTGATTGGGTTTTATCAAATTTTAGTGAGGAAGAATTAAATAAATTAGAAAAAGAAGTATTCCCAGAAGTTTATAATTTATTAAAAGAAAAAATATAAAAAATGCCTAAAAAAGTTTATATAATCTGAATAGGTTGAATCTGAATTTCAGCTATTGCAAGATATTACCTTCATATTTGATATGAAGTTTTTTGAAGTGATCAAACTAATTCTGAACTTATAGAAAAATTAAGAGAGGAATGATGTAAAATAGAAATCCCCCTATCATCTAAATCTTTCCCCCAAAGGGAGAAAGACTTTTTTGAAAAAGTTGTTTATACTGAAGCTGTTCCAGAAGATAATCCTGAATTACAAAAAGCAAGAAAGTTATGAATAAAGATACAAACTTATCCAGAAGCTTTGGCTGAAATAGCAAACAATAAGAAATTAATAGCAATAGCTTGAACTCACTGAAAATCAACTACTTCTTCCCTAACTGCGATAACTCTTAAAAATTCTAAAACTTGAACAAATGCTGTAATTTGAACTATTTTAAAAGAATTTGATACAAAAAATGCTTATTTTTCTGATAGTAAATATTTTGTAATTGAAGCATGTGAATATAAAAGAAGTTTTTTAAGATATAAACCTCTAATTTGAGTAATTACAAATATAGACTTAGATCATCTTGATTATTATAAAGATTTAGAAGATTATATAAGTGCTTTTGATGAATTTATAAATAATATTAGAACCTGAGGTTTTGCAATATTAAACTGAAATTGTAAAAATTCACAAAATTTAATATGAAAAAGAAAAGATATAAATTATATAGAAATATTTGATAAATATGCTGTTTTTACAAATCTAGAACAAAAATCAGAAATAATACCTTTCCCTGAAATAAATTTAAAAATTCCATGAGAACATATATTATTTGATGCTCATATTGCATATATAATTAGTCATATGATAGGATTGGAAGATAAATCTATAATAAATTCTCTAGAAAATTATTCTTGAGTTTGGAGAAGAATGGAGATTATTTGAAAAACTGAAAACTGAAACATATTAATGAGTGATTATGGTCATCACCCTACTGAAATCTCACTAACTTTAAAAGCTTTAAAAGATCAAAATCCAGCAAGACCTATTTTAACAGTTTTTCAACCTCATCAATATAGTAGAACATATGAACTTTTAGATGATTTTAAAACATGTTTTTATGATACTGATAAATTAATAATTCCAAATATTTATGAATCAAGAGATTCTAAGGAAGCTAAACAAAAAATTAATACTCAAAAATTAATAGATAGTATAAAACATGATGATAAATTAAACTGAGAAGATTTTGAAAAAACTCTAAAAGAAATTGAAAAATGGGATAAGCAAAATCAATATTGAATTATTTTACTTCAATGAGCCTGAGATATAGATAATTTAAGATATAAAATAAAGACTAGCTAAGCTAGTCTTTATTTTATTAATTTCCAAATAATTTTGGAGGATTAGTTTGATTGTTAGAATTATATTTTATAATAAATGAATATCAATCATTTTCACTTCAATCACACAACATTGGAACTTTTCTAACATAATTTAAGTCATATATTTCTGCTAAACTAAAATCACTTGTTATTTTACCTCATGGTAATGTATAATTAGTAGATCATTTTACTGCTCAACCTATTGTATTTCTTGTAAATAAACTTCAATCTAAAAATAATCTTTTTTCTAAATCATTATCACTATAAGATAATCAATTTTTATTAGCAGTTCTAAATGCTCAATCTGCATATATCATAGCTTTTATATATCATACAGTATTATTTACATAAATATTTCACTTATTATCATAATCATTTAAAACATTATAATTATCTTTTAATACAATAATTCAAATATTTTTATTTATATCTTCATCAATTATAAAATTTCAATCTTTTACAATTATTGTATCATTATCATTAAGATTATTTTTTAGCTCACTATATTTTACATCTCAATTTACATAAATAATTCAATTAACATTTTTAGTTTTATCTGATGGTCTATTTTTTATAGTTTTATATGCTTCTTTTCTAATCTCTCATCTTAAACTTCATTTACTTAAATCAGATATATTTGCTTTTTGTCATGTTAATTGTGATTTTCAATTTCATTGTAATTGTCCATAAATTTTTACTCATAAAGTTTCTTTATTACATGAAACTTTTCAAATCAATGAATAATTATCAAGATTATATTTAATCTCTTTTCAAGATATTCTATAACTAATTGGTAGATTATTTATATCTATTCAAGGAGCCTTTAATATATTATCAGTTGCATCTAATTCTCAAGAAAAATAAGTTTCTAAATTTGAATTTGATATATTATCTGATATATCTCTAAATGATAACCATTTATGTCAAGAAATACTAGGTTTTATATAATTTTTATTTAAAACTATATTTCAATTAAAAACTATATTTCATAAATTAGATAAACTTAATTTATATTTTTGATTTTTTCAAATAACTGGATTATTACCTCAAGAAACTACCTCCAATTTAGATATACTAATTGGTTTTTTAAAATTAATCTGAGGTGTTATTATATCAGAAAAAATTTTATAACTTCAATTAAAATTTAAATTTATATTTTCTTTATGCTTTGGTACCTTTATTTTAAACTTTAAAACTTTATTTTCTGGAGCAAGTGAGTTTATATTAAAACAAAAATTTCAATTTTTAAAATTTGAATCTGATACAGATAATACTTGATTTCAATTATTATTCACTCAAGTTAAAATACTAACTGTATTTACATTTCAATAATCCTTATTTATTTCATTTCCAAATTCATCTACAAATTTTTGACAAACCTGAATCTTATCTAAAGAATTATTACTAGCATAAGTATTATACTTATCAATGCTTATATCTCATGATTTCTTTATATTATTATCTGGAATAATAGTCAAAGGAGTCTCATATGTTCCCCATTGTTCTCAAGCTTCACCAAAAAAAGTAAATACTATTTGATAATCTCATGATTTTTTAGTAATAATATTTCAAGAATCATCTTTTATAATAGCAACTAAATCTCAAAAATTTCAAGTTGTTTCTTTAACTGATGTTAAATTAATATTAGTTTCTCATAAAGTTATATCATTTGCTTTCAATGTAACCATTATTTTTTTAACTCACATTTTTTTTCATCAGACTTTTCATACTACTTTATATTTTAATCATTTTATTGATAATTTATCTGATGCATAAATAGTTGATCCCCAAGTTCATTCTGTTACTTGATTAATTTCTATAGGTCATCAAAATTCTGGTTGTCTAATTCATGATAAAGTTCAATTATATGTTTCTGAAGTAATAGAATTATCAGTTCAATCAGAATATTCCACTTTACTACAATTCAAATCTACTCTATGAAGTTTTACTTTTGTAGTAGTATAATGATGTTGAGTATAATCCCAATAATTAATAGTTGTATTATATCAAGAATTTGATGATGATACAGAATTTCCAAAGTTTGTTCAAGATACAGCAGGATATATATCATAACTATTTGAACTACTTTTTACCACTCAAGTAGAAACTTTTTTAAATTTTCTTTTAAATATACTTATATTTTTATTATCTGGAGATATTTTATAATAATATTCTTTTTTTCAGTCTAAAGTTCTATTTGTAAAATTTATAATCTTAATAACTTCACCAGTTAAAACTCATTCTGAATTATATCAATATTCTAATAATTTTACTTGATTATCATTTAAATCTAATTCTAAATTTTTTCAAGTTCAAATATATGTAGTACCAGAAAAACTTATATTTGTTTCATCTGTAGTTCATGAACCATTAATATATATTTTAGATCAAGATTTAGTTATTGCTAAATTAGTATCAATATTTAAATTAAAAGATTCTTTATCTTCTCAGCTAATATATTGCCAATTTCATTCTTGGCTAATATTACAAGTTGTTGGTTGATAATTACATCAATCAATAGAAATATTAGTAGATTTTGCTACAGTAGTATGATTAGAATCTGCAATTTCTATAATTCAAGGTTTATTAATATAATATTGTCTTAAATAATGATGATGTCATCATAAACTAAAATCTGTTTTTAATACTCATTGTCAATCTATACAATCATAAGTAAAACTAAAAGCATTAGTTTGATCAGTATTTGCTGAAACATTTGAAATTCATGTAATAGCAAAAATAAATATTAATAATATTTGTATCTTTTTCATATTTTTATTTTTAATTTTTAATATAATTTAAATTCATAATTTCCATCTGTATCTAATATTTTCATTTCATCTGAAAACCAAACTCATGAATCTAAATTTAAATGCCAAAATGGTGGAATTTTATATTTATCTAATTCTTTTTTAGATAACCAAGTATTTTTAGGAACATTATCTAAATCTATTCATGGTGCCTTATCTAAATTTTGAATTTTTCATTTTCACAATATAGCTTGTGAAATTTTTAATCTATTTCAACTATTATCATATGCAATTATTAAAGGCATACCAAAAGTTACCATAGAATCTCATACATAACTACCACTTTGATCAAAAGTGTCTAAATTTAAAACATTTAAATCTCAATTATTTTCTCATATATCAAAAGCATATAACTTAACTTCTCAAGAATATTTTTTTCAATCTTTAGTTGTAAAACTATTAGATTTTATATCATAATTAAAATTATTAGTTTTTAATTGATTATTTTTAGTAGAATCAATATTTTTCATTAAAGAAGCTTTTAATAGTTTAGGATTTAAACTTTCTTTTTGAACACCATTAGCATCTACAAAAATCTTTTTATAAAAATCTAAATATCACTGCTTTGAAATTCTTATTCTATGAATAAATTTATTTTCTACTTCTAAATTATTTTTTCATTTTAAATTTCATACTTGCTTTCAATCAACTGAAATTTTTACATTTTCAATTATATTTCAATCTTTATCAACAGGTCTATAACTTATTAAATCTAAATTAACTTTTTTACAAAATTGTGAATCTTGATTATTTTGACATAAATTATGTCTTTTAGTTAAAGCATTTTTATAATCTCAAATAAAAGATTGTAAAAATGTAGCTTTCATTTTATTATCAATAGTTTCTCAACTAGCTGATAATAATTCTATTTTTTTCTTTAAATTGTCTCATCCTCAATTTGAATATAAACTATTATTTAAATCAATAAAAGATATTTTTGTTATATCTTTATTAAATTTTTGTAATTTAAAATTATCTTTCTTTTTTTCTACTACTCAAGAATTAGTAATAGTATTAGTTTCAGTATTATTATTTAATACTTCTTTTTTAGTATTTTTTTCAATAGTCTTTCAACATGATACAAATAAAATACTAAATAAAAATAAAGTTAATATTATTTTTACTTTATTCATATAAAAATAGGTTATAAATTAAAACATAATAATTATAACATAAAATATATAAAAATAAAAAAAAATAGCTTTACATTAAGTAAAACTATCTTCAAATAAATATTTTCTTATTTTTCATTGTTTTTGACAAAAATAATACAAATATTCTTGATATATACATAGCACTAAATAATGATACAACAATACCAATACCAAGCATTAATCAAAATCATTTAATTATATTTATCCCAAATACAAATAATATAATTGCAACCATTAATCAAGTAATATTTGAATCCCATATAGCTGACCAAGATTTTTTAAAACCTATTTTTGAAGCTTCATACATATTTTTTCAAGCTGCTAATTCCTCTCTTATTCTTTCAAAAATCAATATATTTGCATCAATTGCCATACCAACAGATAATATTAAACCTGCAATTGAAGCTAATGTTAAAACAGTTCAACTTGCTTTAACTATAGCTAAAACTATTACAATATATAGAAATAATGCTATTGATGACATAAATCCAGCCATTCAATACATCAATATTAAAAACACAAAAATTAATACAAAACCAGCTATTCAAGCATATATAAGTTTTTGTAAAGAATTTAAACCTAATCTAGAATCTATTGATTTTTCTGAAGTAAGATATATAGGAGCAGGAACTACTCAAGTATTTATATCTTGTGATAATTTTTTTGCAGATTCTGGAGTATAATTTCAAGTAATTACAGCTCTACCACTTAATATTGGTTCATTAATTCTTGGTGCAGTTAATAATTGACCTCAAACAAATATTGCCATTTGTTTTCAAACTAATCTTTTAGATAATTCTCAAAAAATTTCAGCTCATTGTTTATTAAAAGTAAGTTCAACCATTGGTTCAAAAGCTTTATTAAATTGAACAGATGATTTTACAAAATATTTATCATTTAATATTCTTCATTTACTATCTTTTGCTGGCATCCACTCTGATGGAGTATCTGATATAAACATATAATTAATAATATCTTTTCAATCTTTATTTTTTTCAAAATCAAGTATATATTTACCTTTTCCTAATTTATCATCAGTTCAAGCTACCAATTTTTTTAATAATCCAGTTGTTTTTAAATTATTATCTAAGTTTAATTCAGCTAAAGAGTTAACTGTTCAAACTTTTATTTTTTCATAACTATCTCTATATTTATTTGCTGTAACAAAAAAATTATATTTTGAATTTTCTAATTCTTTTAAAGCATCACTTTCTATTTTTTTTCTAAAATCTAAATCAGCTTGAGTTATTTCAGGCCTTTTCTCTTTAAAAATAATTTTTACAACTCTACCAATAGCTTCTTTAGCTCTTTGTATATTTTGTTTATTTGAAAAAGAACTATTTCACTTTAATGGTATTTGTACAATGATATGTTTTTCTCATCCATAAGATGCATCATTTATTTCACTATCATTTATATTAAGAGTTTGTATTCTTTTTTCAATAATAGATTTTAATCCTTCAACAATTTGTTTTTCCTTTTTCATATTAAAATCTTTTGCTTTTCTTGCATCAGATAAATCTACTTTATAATCAAGTTCAATACCTCATTGTAAATCAAGACCAAGTTTATATTGTTTTCAAGTATAAGGAACTGTTATTCAATAATGACTCCAAGGAAACACATAAATAGCTAATGCAAATCAAACAAGAGCAATTAAAAATATTCTAAAAACTAAATTTCTCATTTATTATTTTTTTATAATCTAAAAATATGTGTAAAAATATATACTTTTTTTTTAAAAAGTAAAATTTTATTTTAAGCTAACTTTCTGACTTTTTATTTGCTAATTGACCACAAGCAGCATCTATATCATCTCCCATTGTCATTCTTATAGTAGAAACCACTCAATAATGCTTTAAAATAGACTGAAATTTTTCTATTATAAATCTTGGAGTAGTTTTAAATCAATCAGAATTAGTTCATTCTCACTCATTATAAGGAATAAAATTAACATGAGCCAACTTTCATTCTAATAATTTTCATAATTCATGAGCCAATTTTATATTATCATTAACTCAATTAATCATAATATATTCATAAAATATCCTTTTATTTGTTTCTTCTACATATTTATCTAATGTAGACATTAATGTTTTTAATGGATATGTATGATCTACAGGCATGATTTGTTTTCTTATTTCATCATTTGGAGCATGCAAAGAAACAGCTAAACTTGATTGAGGAAAATCTTTCATAAATCTATTTATTCATGGTACTATTCAGCAAGTAGAAACAGTAATTCTTCTATTTGATAAATCCATCTTTTTTTGATTTATAGCAAAATTAATACTTTGAGCTACATTATCATAGTTTAACATTGGTTCTCACATTCACATATAAACTATATTTCTAAGTTTATTCCCTTCATCATTAAGTAACTTTGCAGCAAAATAAATTTGTTCTACTATTTCTGAATATTCTAAATTTTTTAATAATCATAATTTTCCAGTTGCACAAAAACTACAAGCCATTGGACATCATGCTTGACAAGAAACACAAAGAGTTACTCTTCAAGTTAAATGTCTCATAATAACAGATTCTATAAATTCTCAAGTCTTAGTCTTAAATAAAATTTTTGTAGTTTGTCAATTTTCAGATGTTACAATATTATCAACTTCTAAAGAATTAAAATAAGTATTTTCTTTTAATAATTCCCTTACTTTTTTTGATAAAGTATTCATAGAATCAAAATCATCTATAAAATTTTTATAAATTGCATTTTCAATTTGATTATATCTAAATGCTTTTTCTCAAGATTTTTCTAATAATTCTTTTACTTTTTTTTCATCATGAATAGAAAAATTCATAAAACACATAAAATTAAATAATTAAGTAAATACCAGTACCTATATTTTTTAAAGGTACTGGTACTAAATTTAAAATATTATATAATTATTTTAAATTTTATCAACTCTAATAAACTTGTTTTTTTTTTGTAAAACATTATTCTTAAGTAAGTAAGTATTTTAAAAATAGAAATATATAAAAATGAAAAAAAATAAAAAAGCTACATCTATAATTGAAGCAATAGTAATGATTTTAATATTATTAATTTGAATACTTTGATTGTTTAATATATATACAAAATCACAAAAACTTTCTACAAGTGTAAAATACAAAATCCAAGCAATAGAAATTGCTAGAGAAGGAATTGAAGCTATGGAAAATATAAGAAATACAAATTGGTTAATTTTATGAGCTGATCCAAAGAATTGTTGGAATGCACTAAATTATGATAACTGATGTGTATGAGATACTTGAACAAGTCATGATATAACATCATGATTATATAAAATATATACAGATTCAAATTGAAGATGGAAGTTAAATAAATCAAGTTGATTAACTACTAAAAATTATAAAGACTCAAATTATAGAAACTTTTTTAGAATAAATAAAGATAGTAATTGATTATATACTCAAAGCTGATGAACAGCTTTTAAACCAACATTTACAAGAGAAATAGATATTAATTACAATACTGATACAAACTGAGATTCAAGCAAGAATAGTAATGATGAAAAAATGACTGTTAATTCAATTGTAATGTGGGTTGATTCTAGTTCAACTTGAGCTCATATAATTGATTTATCAACTGATTTAACAAATTGGAAAAAATAAAAGAAGACTTTTTTAGTCTTCTTTTATAGTTAAATCAATTTCATCTTTTACTAATTTTGTAGTATCAAAAATAGGATCTTTTTCTTCTTGTCAATTTTTTATTCCTCAATCTAATATATTAGTAACAATTTTAGATATAACTCCATCAGCATCTCCTCTTTCAATTCAACTAGAAGAAAAATTCAATAATTCTTTCATTATATCTTCATCTACTCACCATCTTTTCATATTATCTTTAAATGGTGATGCCTCTATATATTTTTTTATAAAAGTTATATCTGGATGATTTGAAATAAATCATGAAAATATATCTCTAAACATTAAAATTAAATAATTCTTTTTATTATCTTTATCATCTCATCAATTTATTTCCATATTTTTCATTGGAATAGAATTTATATCTTCTGAAATTTTTCTCCATAATCTTTCAACTATAGATATATTTTGAGAAGGAATAGATCTTCAAGAATCCATTCTAAAAAATCTTTTTATTATTTCTTGATGATTTAATCAAGCTAATCAATGTTCTCAAGATTCATCATCCATCAAATCTTTATTAAAAGCTCATCAAATTCAAGTAAAAGCTCTAACTTTTTCATAATATGAATTAAAAATAGGGTTTTTATCTTTTTCAAGTAAAACTATTTTATCAGTCTTACTTGTATCACTTTCTCATAAATCTTGAAAATTCAATGATCTACTTAAAACAGTTCAATAATCATGCCAAAATTCTTGTGTCTTTTTTAATCTATCTTCTTCAGTTCATTTTCATGAACTAACAATATCAAAAATATCTTGTGCTCTTTCTCATATTTTTGGATATTTATCTTTATAAACTTCTCCTATTCTTTTTGATAACTCTAAAATAAATTTATTAAAAAAATCAATATCTCACTTATTAGAAGCAAACCTAATCATTATAATTGGCAATCAAGCTCAATCCCATAAATTTTTAATTGTTACTAATAAATTTTCATCTGTTGCTCAAAGAACTCAAGAATATAATAAAGTAAAAAATCATTCACTCATAATTTCTGGAGTATCTCATCTTTCTACAGCTTTTTTAAACCATCATATTGCATTTGGAGTTGTTCCTCAAAATGCTTCTCACATTCATCCTTTTATCATTTCTGTAGCATTTCTTTTTTTATCTGCATCTGCATATCATTTTTCAAATTCTTCTTTTACTCAATTTTTCCATTTTCATTCATAATCTTTATGAAGTCTTGATCTTCTCTTTGGTTTTAAATCTCATTTACATTGCTTTTTTAACAACATATGCATAAGCTTTTCTTCAGAAAAAGGAACATTATTTCTTTCACATTCTTCTTTTATTTCTGTATATAATTTATCTCATATTTTACCTCAAAAAGCTTCATACCATAAGAATTTTCATTGAAAAGGTGTTAATTTTTTTGCATATAAAACTCAATATTTTTGAAGCATAAACATAAGACCAGCTTCTTTCTTATAATCTGGAGTATCTTTATTTAAAAGCCAATCTTTTATTCTTCAAGTAGCAATAGGAGAATCAACCTTACTTAATCCATCAATAGCCTTATCCATAGCTTCTGCCTCTTCCCTTTCTACTTTAATTTCTAAATCAGCTCTTACTTCTTCTGGTAATATAGTTCATAATGTTAAAGCAAATCTAGCAGAATGAATATCATTTCACTTTTTTAAAGATTCTAAAATTCAATCAACCATCATTTTTCATCCAGCAACAAGTTCAGAAATAGAATATCTATTAAATAACCTAGTTGAAAATTTTCATTTTAAATTATTTTGATTTTCAAGTTCTGAAGTTATTTTTAAATCTTTTCTTCAAGTTTTCCAATCAGGATATAATTTAAATTCATCAATAAACTTATTTAATTCATTTAAAGAAATAGTTTGAGCTTCTTGTAATTTTAATTTTGTTACTTCTGAATTTTTTTTATATCATTCTTTCTTTTTAGTATTATCATCTAAATTTTCTCTTTCTCAAAATTGAATTGTTACATTTGTTCAATTTATAGAATTTATTTTTATTATTTTATCATTGTCATCAGATACTAAATAGTCTATTTCTTCTTCTTGTTTTTTATTTTGATATTCAGCTTCTTTATCAATTAATAATCAATCCTTAAAAATAATATTTTTCCACTTATTTTCAGAATTTCTAGAATTTAAAATTTCATCAATATTATTAATTTTTTTAACTCTCTTAGCTTTTTCTTTTTTAAAAACTTTTAAAAATATATTATATGGAACAATCTCTTTCCCTGCAATAGAATTTAAAGTAATATTTCAATTTTCTTTATCTATATCAAGTACTTCATAAACTCAGAAATCCTTTTTTTCTCATTTTTCAATAAAAATTCCCTTTTTAAATCATAATTTTTTTCCATCTTTATCAATATAATCTAATTCTTCTAAAAATTTTAAAAAATTTGCTTCTGATTTTAATTCATTATCAGTTAAATTATTATTTTCAGCTCTTGAAATTTGTTCAATTATATTTTTTAACTCTTCTTCTAAAATAAATTGTTTTTTATTTTTATCTTCACTAGATAAAGAAGAATACTCTCAAATTCATTGACTTAACAATGATAATTCCTTTTCTAAATTTTGTTTTTTTGATTTTAAATTTTTTATAAAAGTTTTAGTTAAGTTTTCTCTATTAGTATCATCTATTTCCTCTATAAATCAAAATTCTAAAGTTACATCAAATCAAGAATCCTTATCTAAAATCTTTTCTTTAAATTTCTTTTCATTTATAGTTGAAATATCTTTTATATTTTTTTCTTTTAAAAAACTATTAAAATTTTTTAAAGATAATTTATTTTTATTTCATCAATAATGAATATCTTTATTTTTTCAAATAAATTGTATTTCTATATCATTATCTGATATCTTATGTACTTTATAATAAAATATATCATAAAAATCTGAATCATTTTTTTCAGAAATTTTTATACTTAAAATATTATTAGTTTTTAAATCTTCTTTATCTAATCAAAAATCATTTAATAAATTAATATCATCATTACTCTCTAAATTATTATTTTTTATTATATCTTTTAATTGTTTTTCAATATTATCAAATCATTTTTTTAATGCTATTTTATCTAAATTCTCTTCAGTATTAAAAAAATTATCTGTTGAAATTTTTATATCTTTTAAATCTATCTTTCAAATAATATCCTTTATTTTATCTTCTTCTATTCATCTATCAATTAATATTGTTTTTACTAATTCTTCTCTTTTTTTATTTGCCTGTTCTATATTTAATAATCAAAAATCAATAGCTTCTTGTAATGATATATATGGAATAAATTTTTCTATTATTTTTTCCTTTTCTTTTTTCTTTAAAAAACTTATTTTAAACAAATCTTGTATTAAATCAGAAGTTAATCTTCATGTTTTTGCATATAAATTTACTTCTTTTAATATTTTTCTTTCTTCTTGTGATAATTTTTTATATCTTTGTTTTAAAGATTCTGATTTTAAATCTAAAAAATTAAAATCTTTTTTTAAAATTTCATCTCAAAATAAAGCATTTATATAATTTGTATTATCTTTATCATTAGATATAAATCTTTCCAAATCATCTATAGGTAAAAATTTAATTTCTTTCTTTAAAATATTTTTTTGTTCATCTGATAGATTAAAATCTAGAAGAGTTTTAGTTAAATAATTTTTTCTAACATTATCTAATTTTAAAAATTCTTTAAAAATAGATCTTCTTAAATCAAAAATATTTATATTTTTAATATCAAAAGTGTTTATATCAATATCATCACTATAAGCTTTAAATTCATCAATTCTTGCTTTTAAAAAAGAAGAATCATCAAAAGATTCTTTATACATTATTTCATCAATAAATTTATTTTTTGTTAACAATGATAAATTTTTTTTAATTAAACCATCAATAAATTTCTTCTTTAATTCAGTAATTGATTTTTTTGAAATATTATTTTCTTCAACATTTTTTATTTTTTCCATAAAAATTTATTAAATTGTATTTACTATATTATAACACAAAAAGAGCTTAAATGCAAAAATAAAAACATATATTAAAATTGATTTTTATTAGTTAAAAAATACACTACTTTCATATAAAAATATAATAAAGTATTAACTAAATAAAAATATGATAATAATCTGAATAATTGTAGCAATAATAATATTTTCAATAGTTGTATTAATTCATGAATTATGACACTTTAGTACAGCTAGATTTTTTTGAGTAAAAGTTGAAGAATTTTGATTATGAATCCCTCCAAGAGTAAAAAAATTATTTACTGATAAAAAAGGAACTTTATATTCTCTAAATTGGCTTCCTTTATGAGGTTTTGTAAAATTAAAATGAGAAAATCCTGAATTATTAAAAAATAAAAATGATAAAGAAGCTTTAATAAACAAACCAGCTTGGCAACAAGCAATAATTATACTAGCTTGAGTATTTATGAATTTTTTATTAGCTTCTATAATTTTTTCTGTATTATTTTTCATATGATTAAAACCCATAGGAATAAATACTCAAATAAAAACAAATCTAGAATTAAAACTCATTCCTACTTATTCACAAGCTATAAATTCTTGATTATTAATTAAAAAACCATGATTAATTTTAAATCCTATTCCAGGAAGTATAGCTAAAACTTCTTGAATAAAAGCATCAGATATACTTATTAATATAAATTGAAAAAAAATAAGTAATATAAAAAATATGATTAGTATTATTTCAAATAATAAAAATAAAATCATATCATTGGAATTAAAAAGATGAATAAATTGTGATAAAAAATGAATATGTAAAAATTTTGAAAATAAAAAAATAAATATAAAAGTATGAAATAATTGAAAAATATGAGCTTATGTATGAGAAAATATAGAAATTAATAAAAACTTTGAATATAAATACAACTTAATTAACTCTATAAAATACTGATTTTTAGAAACATATAATCAAAGTTTATTAACAATAAAATGATTAACTATATTAGTAAGAAAAATAGTTAATCCTCATAAACCTAAAGAAAGACAAGAAGCTTTAAATCAAATGAGTTGACCTATATGAATAGTAGATTTTATAAGTAATTCTTTATCAAATGGATTTTCATTTTTACTTATAATTACAGCTATTATATCTATAAATCTTTGAGTTTTTAATTTACTCCCAATTCCTGCTTTAGATTGATGAAGATTTGTTTTTATAACTATAAATTGATTACTTATAAAACTATTTTGAAAAAAAATAATTAGTTCCAATACTGAAAATATTATACATTTTATATTTTTTATCATATTAATTGCACTAAGTATTTTAATATGATATAATGATACTATAAAAATTATAAATAAATAGTATAAAATGAATTTAGAACTAATAAATAATATAAAAAATTATGTAAATATATTATTATCCCCTTTACAACATTTATATTATCATCAATATGATCATGCTCTTGATGTTATGAATAGATCATTAGAATTATGAAAAAAAGAATGATTAAATGATGAACAATTAGAAATATTAGCTATTGCATCATTATTTCATGATACAGGTTTTGTTATTCAATATGATAAAAATGAACCAATATGAGCAAAAATAGCAAAAAATTATCTAAGATGAATGCTTTATCCAGAAGATAAAATAAAACAAATTGAAAAACTTATTTTAGCAACTGATCCAGATTATAAAGCATGAGATGATATACTTGAGAATATTATAAAAGATGCTGATTTAGATAATATATGAAGAGATGATTTTTTAGATAAATTCAATAATCTTTCAAAAGAACTTGAATATATAAAAAAAATAAAAGCTAAAGATCCAAATTGGATTCACTGAACTATACAATTTTTAGAAAAACAAAATTATTGAACAAAAACTCAAGAAAAAGAAAGAAATGAAAAAAAGCAAAAAAATATTAACATACTTAAAAATATGTTAAAAGAACTAGAAAAATAAAAAGATTTACAAAAATTTGTAAATCTTTTTATTTTTATATAATTCTTCTAAATTGTTAATTTAATTAATCTAAATCCTAATGTTTGAATTTAAAATAGAAAATATTGATTGAAAATCTAGAGCAGGAGAATTTTTTACTGAACATTGAAGTTTCAAAACACCATGTTTTATGCCTGTTTGAACAAAAGCAACAGTAAAAGGAATATCAAAAGAATGGCTTGATCAAATGTGAGCAGAAATCATACTAAACAATACTTACCATCTATATCTAAGACCAGGTCAAGATGTAGTAAAACATTTTTGATGAGTACACAAATTTCAAAATTATAATAAACCTATATTGACAGATAGTGGATGATTTCAAGTTTTTAGTTTAGGTCAAGCAGAAACTGGACACAAGGTACCGGTACCCTTTAAGGGTACCGGTACCAATAAAAGTTTAGTTAAAGTCACTGAAGATTGAGTTCATTTTAGAAGTTTTATTGATTGATCAAAACATTATTTTACTGCAGAAAATAATATGGATTTACAATCTAACTTATGAGCAGATATAATAATGGCATTTGATGAATGTGCTCCTTGAGATTCTAACTATGAATATGCAAAAGCAGCAATGAATAGAACTCATAGATGGGCTGAAAGATGTGTAAAAAGATGGAAAGAAAATAATCAAAAAAGAAAGCAAAATTGAGAATATCTTCAAGCTCTATTCCCTATTGCTCAATGAGTAATATATGATGATTTAAGAAAACAAAGTGCTGAATTTATTTCAAATCTAG
>Ga0256829_1000992_pt1 | contig 24728 bp, 20 predicted proteins | sample 131447metaG_FD_185979 | JGI IMG/M metagenome (GOLD analysis project Ga0256829, IMG submission 185979) | Hydrothermal vent microbial communities from Lau Basin, Pacific Ocean - 131-447 | ecosystem: Environmental > Aquatic > Marine > Hydrothermal vents | place: Pacific Ocean: Lau Basin | collected...
GTAGTTATCAATACTTTGCCTATAAATATCTTGTGCAACATCCCCGACTAGCTTTGGTGCAACCACCACAGCAACCCCAAACAAAATAATAAACCCCAACACTACTTTTTTCATTCTTCCCCCTCACCGACAACAGGCAATCTATGTAAAACAGTACGCTGAATATATAAATAAGGCAACTTTACTATAAAAATACTGCACACCCTGTTATTATCTAACGCTTTCCATTAGAAACCAATAAACTTTCAATCCTGCCTAAGCCAGCATGCGTTTGAAGCAAAAAACAACTTTAGAGCCCTTGTTTTTTAGACATCTCAACCACTAAAAAAATGACTGGAAGTAAACTTCTAAAGAATTGATTTTAAGGGGTAATTAAGAAAAAAATGGGGTGGACGACGGGGCTCGAACCCGCGACCACCGCATCACAAGCCAGTCATATCTACAATATTAATACGCATTATATGTCATAAATAGCTGTTTTATAATATATATTTTACTAATCACCCCTAATTTATTGTCAATATATCCCTATTAATAACTCAATACATGGGCTCATTTTGAGAAAATAGAAACTACATGTTTGAAGAATTTAGACCACCAGCTTAGACTTCTAAATTATGATTTTTACTGATGTTATACTTTTCGGCGATTCTACTCTTGCTTAGCTAAGTGAAAAAAGTAAGAAACCCAAAGCAAACACCTAATGAAAGTAGAGAATACCAAAATCTACTATCTTTTGCACGAGCAAACAAAGGTGATGTTATAGCAATTCGGAAAATGCTCTGGCTCATTAATGCTCCCGCACATTTATATCTACTTATTCCAGTCTTAGTAAATTTAGATAGCATTGTTCAATTAGCACAGAGACGGCATCCTATCATTTTGTATGATTCTATACTTCCCAGTCTTCGCCCTTCAATTAAATTTATACTGCAAAACACCACAAAGCTTTCAGAGGTTATTGGCGCGCACATTAACCCAAATAACCTCAAGGAAAATGCGGTCGCAATGACAAGTAGAAGTTCTACACAACACCCTTGCCATGGCTATTGCCTTACCACCCACCCTTTGTATGCAATGATACTAGACGATCAACAAGCATTACCACGTTTTCAAGAGACATACAGCTTTTTACAACTTCACATGATTAACGCCCATGCAAAACTCTTAGCCGATGAAAGTAGCTTATGCCAATATGAAGATGCTGCAGAAGGCAAAGACTTTTTAGGGCCACTTCACAGCTCCATCACTGGAGCCTGCAGGAAGATGTTTTCTTTAACTGGAACTAAAGCCTACATACATTTAAAGTACCTATCAAAGGTTCCTATAAATGGAAATTTTAAGTATGTTAAACCTGACCCGACACATGTTGTCAAAGCACTTCAACACACGCTTTTACTTTGCAATTACCATGGTCTAACTTTTGTCCAAGACCTAATAGATATTAACAAACACAAGCCCTCTATTGAGTTTCAAACATCCCAGTTTGGTCGCAACATTGCAGAAATACATAAAATGTATTCAAACACACTACAGGATAAGGGTATTCGGGAATTAGGAGCATTCCTGAATCGTGTGTTCATCGACCGCGAACCTAAGAAGAGTAAAGGTTCTGGGGCTAACCGAGGGACTATCCGCTTCGAAAAACATCTCGGCTATACCATTTTATCCTCCACTTTCTTAAAATTTCATGTTTCCAGCGAAACTGGTGATAGTTTCACAATTGATCAAATTTCTGAAGACAACCCTTCAGATAGTGATTCAGTTGAAGATCTTCTATTTGGCGATGCAGCAACAGGTCAAGATATTTACCTTGTTAAGGACAAAGAGCCTGTTTATGAACGTTCATATCTTGCAGGCTATTTAGCAGCCCAAGGACAGGTTCGAAGACTCACAATGAACAATCAATTACTCAAAGGGCGCTGGAATACCATGACTCTTCATGAAGCCTCCAGTTTGACACAGCTTTGCATCAAAGAATTTAAGAAAAACATGCAGCTTGATATGACACCAGAAAACCTATTTTCTTTGAAAACTATCGTTCTGATTGAAACCATGTTTTGGACAGGAAGCTCGCTTGAGCGAGCAATCGATTTGCATATCCGCAAAAGTACTGGGTTAGAAAATGCAGAATTAACTTACATTGAAGATAAAAGGACTTGGAGAATTGAAAATGACTTAATAAAACGAAAAATACCACCCACCATAGAACAGGAGGCTCTATGCAATAAGATAAATTTGACCATTAAACTGCCCGATGTAACGCAATTAGGCGGTCACTTATTAACGCTAAAGCAGTTAAAACCCGAGCACCATTTGTTTCATAAAAATGCAACCGCGAAATATAAAAAGGAAATATCTAAATTATTAAAAAAAATGCCCGAAGGATCAAGGGTCACACTAACTAGAATATCCCATTTCCTTTTCAATTTACTCATTGACCAGACTGGTGGTGACCTCACCTCGGCTTGCTTAATTACCGCAAAGCATCACTTTTTAGGTCGTACTTCTTTATATTATGCAACTTACGATAGAAGCAAGTTGGTAAACACTTACGTGAAAGCAGTCAAAACGTACTGTGAACTTATTAACCTTGAATGTCATTCTCAGTTATTTGATATACCTACACTTAATCCCAAGCAAGAGAGTATTTGGGTGGGGAGTGATTTCTGTCCAACAACTAAGTCTGTCCAAAACCTTGTTAGTCACCTAAAGCTACAAATCACAAAACGCCCAAAAACAAATAACTTAAAAAACATCATAAAGTATCACAATGCCTTTACAATCTATACCCAACAGATGATTGCTTATGCAACGGGGATTCGTGCTATCAAGAACCCTTTTGCTAACCAAGATGATATTGATTGGCACTCAGGGCTAGCCAGCATCTCCGACAAAGATGATGAACACCTTTACCATTCGCGAATTGCATGGCTACCTGAAGTCGTAATCAAGCAATTAGAACACTTTATACAACACCGTAAATTGATTATTCAGCAAGCTAAAAAAATTGATAAAGGGTTAAGAACAAGTGATTTACCTTTCTTTTTCCTCCTTAATGAAGATTTTGAACCCCTTGACTTAAAGCCATCAAGTTTATCACCATATTTAAACACTGTTTTTCCGTTACCTGCCAACGTGAACAGGCGTTATGTTCGCTCACAGCTAGCAGGTAAGGGGTGTCCTGTAGAAATTATTCAATGTTTTATGGGTCACTGGGCGCGAGGAGAAGAGCCGTGGAGTAAACACTCATCATTTTCATTTGCTGAGTACCTCAGACAAATAAGAAAGTTCATTCCACCTATTTTAAAAGAGCTCAGATGGCAGGCTCGTAAAAGCCACTTAGCCTCATGATTGACCGAACATTTATTGATACCCTAGATAACACCTCTATCCAACCCATTTGGAATATGTCTTGGTGTAATCCATCTCATGACCTAAAATTAGCAAGAGATGCACTCATCCCTGTTTTACAGGACTGCAACTTAGAAATTGCTCACTTTATTCTAACCCTCCAAGATCAATCTGGTTTCAGTTGGGTAGATCATTTTCATTATTCGGCTATTAAACGTTATGAATTTTCTCAGGATGATACCGATAACCTTGTAGATTACTTATTCTCCATAGAACCATCATCAGTTGCCGTAAAACAAATCGTGGTATTGGGTATTGTTTTAGAACAAGGAAATCGTATTAGTGCTTGGAAGATACCACTACCACCTCACCCCTTTCTTATCCGCCCAGAATCCAACCCTTGGGCAAACAACCCACTTAAAACTGCTAAATATGGTCGGTTATATGCTGACGTAGTTACCAAGTCACTAGAACTAGGGTATTTTCTTAGTGACCAAGCTATCATTGGCAGGATTTTAGTGGCTGCAGTTACGCGAGGTGGCTTACTACAAAGAAATGCCTTGGAAGCTTTCCTTAAACAAATGGGGCAACCCATTCATGTTATTAATAATATTTCATCCATTGACATATCTCTACGCTATAGAGGCCAGGATGACCAAGAGCATAGGCGCTGGTTTATCGACCCTCTAACCGAGTCCCTACTGCTGCAAAGTTCATTAACCAACTTAGAATCCAACTCTGAACCATGGTCTTTCATCAAAACATTCTTCCAAGAATGTGGACTAAAGGGCGCAGTAATGCCCAAAACGATTACTAAATTCTTAAAGTGTGTGTCCGACGATATCGGACAGAAAATTACACCCTTTCTAGCTCAATATGCAACACGAAGAAATACATCTCACTCTCTCACCCATGATACATGGTTGAGGCTGAACAATTTAAGTAGTACCAACCATACCACGGAAGTTTACGATATAGAGGTTCTCTCTGAATCTGGCGAGGAAAACCCAAAAACTTTTGGGCACAGTGTATGGAGTCAGCCCATCAGGGAAGCATTACGCTGCAATAAAAAATCTGATGCACTGTCTAAATTGAAAATTATCACCAGCCAGCAAAGTTCAGATACGTTATTTAAATATATTTCTGAGTTTGCCATCCACCTCATTCAACACGGCTCCTTTTTTCAAAAAGAACTAACAATTGGCACCATTCAAAACTATGTAAGCAGGCTCACCATAAGATTATATGGTGTAGTCAGTCATATTGATATAATCACACTAAATATTGAGGCTTTCGAAGATATTTATACGCAAATACTTGAAGAAGAAGCTGGGTCTAAAAGAACCATATCCAGAATACTACGTGAGTTTCATAATTACTTAAGTTTAACCTATGAAGTTCCAAAGATTGAAAATTCAGTTTTGGGTATTGGTAACTCCCTATGCCCCGTTGATGCAAATATTATCAACCTTGAAGAGCTTCTTGCTACGAACACTGCACTCGAAAAAAGCGATTTATATTTAATTCACCAAGACCTCAACACTATTGCAAAATTAATGACCTATTTAGCCTTCTTTTGCGGCTTTAGACGCAGTGAAATTCTAAAGCTTCGCTTAATTGATATTCAAGGTAACTATGAACCAGAAATTCTGGTACGCCCACACGCATCTCGTCGGCTAAAAACAAGAAGCTCTGAACGTAGAATACCAATCCACGGGCTTCTTCCTCACCAGGCTTTAAAAGCTTTCATGAAATGGGTTTATAAAAGACGGAAACAAGAGAGTCATACCAAATACTCGGAATATGTATTTAGTGTACCAGAGAGAAATTATGCCCTTGTACCCGAAGAAGTCATTTTTCCAGCTATTCACCAAGCATTACGTTTTGCGACTGGTGATGAAAGGTTAAGGTTTCATAGCCTCAGGCACTCATGCGCATCATGGACTTTGCTTCGATTATTGATTTCTGAACAGGGTGCACCAAAACTTTTCTTTGAATCAATGCCAAAAACAGCCTTATGGCTCGTTAAGTCTGCAAGATTAATACAAACTTTATATGGCTCAAACCAACCCACCCGCAAACATTTGTATCATATCACTGCAATGCTTGGTCATGCCAACCCTAGCGTTACACTAGAGCATTATATCCACTGGTGTGACATCATGCTCAACCATAGTCTAGAAAAAGCATTAAACCCCATAGACAAAAAAGTATGGCTACGACTAAGCAATCTCCCCTCTACCACAACATACCGCCTATTAAAGCAAGGGGGTGCTTTAGAGATACAAAAAAGACTCCGCAAACAGTACCTAGATAAAATCATAGAATTTAAAAATGAGAAAAATAAACCTCAGAAAATAGCAGCTTCTAAAACAAACCTTAGCTACCTGTTACTTATGCGAACATGGAAACTTCTCTACCTACATAGCAACAATGCCATCCCCATTGATACTTTAGCAGAGCGCTACGCCTTTTCCGAACAAGAGGCAAAGAAAATAGTTCGTAAAACAAAAAAACTGCTCGCAGGAAATTTGACTTCTAATAAACCCAAGTTCCGAATGATGGTATCTAAAGAAGGTTACGGACTACTCTGCCCTCGCAGGCCAACCACACATCAAGGTAAGACTTTAGCTGAAGATTTTACACGCAAACTACACAACCTGCTAGCAAACTCTGATACAAAAAAAGACTTTGAGTTTCTACTAAAATGCTACCTTAACAATGCTCGCCATGCTCCTAATGAAATATTATTTAAAAATGCGAAAAACGCACAAAGATTTTATCAAATACTACAAAATATAGGCATAGCGAAAAAGTATATATTCTTAACTTGGCATCACGGTAAAGATATCAAAGGGCTAAGCAATACGAAACGCAAACAATATTGGAGAAGTTCTTTAAAATTATCAAAAAATCAAAAGATTCACTCCAAACGAATCAACAGTCGTCCATTCGGAGAGTATGGTAAATTAAGTATTCGGATACTTAATTACTTAAATGATGACAGTACCATCACGCAATCAACTGAAGCATTTCGGTTCGTCTTTCTCATGTACAATGTAGCACCTTTTAGGTAGCCACTATAAGCACCCGCAAATTATTTGTGATTCAAGGTGATACGTTGTTCGTCAATAAACTATTTTTTTTTTAATTCGGTATGAGGAGAAGCCTATGGTTTCCTGGACACGGTTTGCTGCCAATCAACCCTTCTTCAACATACGTCTCATAAGAACGTTTCCATTTGCAGAGGGCTTTTCGACAGATGCCAAACTTTTATTTACTCGGCTATAGTATCTCTAACCTACTGCTAATAAAGCATCTTTTATGTGAATCCAGTTCAATTTTGATGTTCCTTTAATAAATCATCCTACTTCACACTTGCTATACATACTGCACTCATTGGCTAGTTCGGGGATCTTCAGACCTATTCATCTGTTTTGCTGGTCAGCCAATACCTACCAGCAACAACCCATTCATCGGAGACTTCACTCACCACCGCCGTGACTAGGCGCAAACAATAGTTTCAGACTCCTGTATCTCCTTTTTGTAAAAATATATTTGATATATACAGAAATCACATCTATACATATAATTCAACAAATCGAATCAGGAGGCTAGAATACTGTGAGGATTGAGCCAAAAGGCTTCATACACCGATTTCACCCTTGGCTTTCTCTATGTCAGAAGTGTCTTGATGTCCTTGTCGTGCTAGTGATGTTGATAGTCAGTTGTAGTTTGTATGAGACCCCATTTTCAGTGACATACCAGGGCGCAGCCATTTTGGCTTCTATGTTAACTCTACTATTTATGATTAAAGTTGGTGTATATCGACCTCGACGCAGTTCCTTTATGTGGAATGAAGTTTACTTGATATTACTAGCTTGGGGTCTTGTCGCTGGAACCTTATTGAGTTTAGCATGGGTGACTCAGGTAACAGATAGCTCTTTCCGATCTGTGATATCTTTATGGCTTTCTGTAACACCATTTCTGTTAGTGACCTTACACATTGCAGGTCAATTACTGTTGCGAGTCATTCGAAGCAAGGGATTGAATCAAAAGAAGGTTGCTATTGTGGGAGCGGGTAAACTTGGTATTGGGCTAGCTGAAGTCTTACAGGAAATAGAATGGTCAGGTATGCAGCTACTGGGATTTTTTGATAATGATGCCCCCTCGCCAACTCAATCTAATCAAAACATAACTATACTTGGGTCAACCAGTGATATCCTTCGTGTTATAGATGAGAAGAAAGTGGATATTGTCTATATAGCTCTTCCTATGCATGCTGAAAAACAAATATTAAAAATTTATTCCCTACTGCAAAATACCACTGTTTCAGTTTTTTTGATTCCTGATTTGTTTGCGTTTAACCTAATGGGTGCTCGTCAGTGTTTTGTAGGTAATATGCCTGCGTTTAAGCTCTGTGAAACACCGTTACTCGGAATGTCGGCGTTATTCAAGCGGGTAGAAGATGTTTTTATCAGCAGTATAGCATTATTATTGATGTTTCCATTCATGGTCTTGATAGCAATAGTTATCAGAATAAGCTCACCGGGCTCGATATTTTTCCAACAATATCGCTATGGCCTTCATGGAGAAACAATAAGGGTATTCAAGTTCCGTACTATGAATGTATCTGAAGATGGCTTTCGTATTTCACTAGCAAAAAAAGAGGATGACAGAATCACTCCTTTTGGATCTTTTTTGCGCAGAACATCTTTAGATGAATTGCCGCAACTATGGAATGTTTTGCGTGGTGAAATGAGCATTGTAGGCCCCCGCCCTCTTGCTGTTATGGTGAATGAAGAGTATCGGAATCAAGTACAGGGTTATATGTGGCGGCATAAGGTGAAACCAGGCATTACAGGGCTGGCTCAGATCAATGGTTGGCGAGGCGGAGATACACTATATCGTATGGAACAACGAATAGCTTGTGATTTGGATTATATTCGTAATTGGTCGATTGGGTTAGATATAAAGATTCTATGTGGAACGGTTCGTTATTTACTTACGAGTAAAGATGCTTATTAAGCTTTATTATACTACTCTGGTAGGTAAGACTACCGCAGTATTTGTGAGCATATGAGTTTAAGAAGAGCCAGAGGAAATCTATCAATGAGCCGTATTATTGTGTTTTTATTAACCATGTTATTATTCAATGCCTGCGCTTTGGCACCAGGTATGCGTGTCGATGAATCTCGCTTGCATGCAGTAGGCAATTCAGATGTACAGCCTCTCAATATAGAACTACACCCTATCAACGGAGCTGTTCTGCAACAGCTCCAGGTGGACCAACAGGCGCAGAAAGTTGATTTCCCTTCAATTGCCAAACAAACAAGAAATGGTGTTTATCAATACCATGTCATGCCCCGTGATGTGTTACAAATTACGGTTTGGGATCATCCTGAATTAACCTTGCCTGAAGGGCAGTTCCGTTCTGCGGCAGAGAGTGGTTCTATTGTACATAGTGATGGAAGTATCTTTTACCCTTATGTGGGCAACCTTGGAGTTGCAGGCAAAACAGTTGAACAAATAAGGTTAGAATTAACGTATAAACTATCCAAATTCATGCCCAAGCCTCAAGTGGATGTGAGGGTATCTGCGTATCGGAGTCAATATGTATATGTAACAGGAGCTGTAACTAAGCCAGGGGCTTATGTAATTAGTGATATGCCAATGCATGTGTTGGATGCAGTAAACCTAGCTGGTGGAGCTCGCACACTTACACTGAATAATCAAATCAACGAAGCGGACTTGGAGCACGTACAATTGACCCGGTCGGGCAAACGTTATCATATTGATGTTCATAGCATGCTGAGAGACGGTGACTTGTCACGTAATTACCTGCTACAGGAAGGCGATCTGCTACATGTGCCAGATAACATGGGCAATAAAGTATTTGTACTTGGTGAAGTTAAAACTGCTGGCTCATTGCTGATTCATAATGGGTATATGAGCTTGGCGGATGCACTGGCTAATAGTGGCGGGTTTAGTATGGTAAGTGCCAATACAAGTCGCATTTACGTGATTCGTAGTGGTGTACAGCTTCACCATGATAGCAGAAAAGCTACGACAACTTCAGCTAAACCACTCATTTATCGGCTCGATGGAAGTTCGCCCGATGCACTTATTCTTGCTGATCAATTTAAACTACAAGCTCGGGATGTGGTGTTTGTTTCTACGGCAGATGTTGTGGCTTGGGGACGAGTCCTTGGGCAGCTATCCTCCACGATTCAGGCTATTGGTATTGGTCGGGCGCTGACACGATGAATCATCTTGCAGATAAGGCGAATGTAACAGCGTCTGTAGACCTTGCCGAACAAATGGCGCGCAATATCATCGAATCTAAAAGCTTCATTGTTACTGTGGTGCTTACTATCACCATGCTGGGATGCTTATATTCTCTCTTTGCAACGCCTGTCTATCAATCTGATGTGTTGATTCAGGTAGAGCAACACCAGCAAAGTGGTCCGTTAACAGATATAGCTAGTATGATGACAGGTGAAACGCCGACGGATACAGAAATAGAAATTATTCGTTCTCGCTCGGTACTTGGAAAAGTTGTTACAGATATGGCACTCGATGTGGATATAGAGCCCATATACTTTCCGGTGGTCGGTGCTCTATGGGTTCATTTGCATAGAGATGATGCACTTACTAAGCCCTTGTTTGGCGATTCCTCATTTGCTTGGGGGGGAGAGTCGCTTAAGGTCTCATACTTTAACGTGCCAGATGATTCATTAGGAGAAGCATTTCAATTACGTGCTGGTGAGAACGGAGCATATCAATTGTTTGATGCAGCTCATCATTTAATAATCGCTGGAAAGGTTGGAGAACGAGCATTACATCAAGGCTTTGAACTTTTTGTGAAATCGATGCATGCTAGGCAGGGAACTGTATTTATGTTGACCAAACAGGAGTGGGTCAAAGCTGTTAAAGAGATAAAAGAAGCACTGACTGTACAAGAGAAAGGTAAGAAGACTGGCATTATTCAGCTGCGTTTTAAACATGAAAACCTTGATTCATCCGCACATATTCTCAATGCTATATCAAATGCATATCTACAACAAAATATCGCCAGACGATCTGAAGAAGCACAGCAGTCATTGGACTTTATTGAATCCCAAATGCCTAGCATAAAACGCCAGCTCACTGTTTCGGAAGCTACGATGAATCAATTTCGTTTACAGAAGGGGTCTGTTGATCTTGCTCGTGAAACAGAGTCGTTATTGGAACAAATGGTTAACGTTGAACAGCAAATTTCAGCTTTTCAAATTGAACGAGATGGCTTGTCTAAACGTTTTACAGCAGAACACCCAGCTTTTCAGGCGTTAAATGCTAAGCTGCAGCGCTTGTATGGAAAAAAGGATAAGTTGGAACGAAAGGTTAAAAAGCTACCTGCAACTGAACAGCAGCTGCTTCAGTTACATCAGGATGTAAAAGTAAACCGCACGCTGTATGAGTTTTTACTCAATAAGGCTCAGGAGTTGCGTATCGCCAAGGCTGGTACGATTGGCGATGTACGCATTCTGGATAAGGCCGTTCGCCCGTATGAAGCGGTGTGGCCGAATAGCCTGCATATTATCCCTGTCAGTATCTTCATTGGGCTGTTTTTAGGCATCGCATTGGTGATGCTGAGGAAAATGGTACGTTCCGGCATCGAGAGTCCTGAAGAGATTGAAACCCATTGCACACTATCTGTATTGGCCAGCCTACCGCATTCAACAGCACAGGTGGCATTGCATAAGCGACACTCTGAGAGCGGGGGCACAAAACCCTGCCTGCTTGCTCTCGAAAACCCTGCAGATATGGCCATTGAGAGTATGCGCAGCTTAAGAACCAGCCTGCATTTCAGTATGATGAGCGCAGACAATAACATTGTTATGTTAACTGGTTCTGCTCCCGATATTGGCAAATCATTTGTATCGCTTAATTTGGCAGAGGTGCTTGGTATATCGGGGCAGAAGGTATTGCTCATTGATGCAGATATGCGGAAAGGTAGTCTGTACCGATCAACTGCTGTAAAACAGCAGCCTGGGTTGTCTGATTTGCTGCGCGGGGATTGCACTCTGGCTGAAGTGATTCAGCAGCCTGCTGGTTGTCACTTCGATCTGATTAGCACAGGAACCATTCCTCCCAATCCTGCCGAGCTGTTGATGCATAATCGCTTTTCGGAATTGCTTACCCAGATATCTCCATTGTATGACATAGTGTTGCTTGATACCCCTCCTGTTCTGGCTGCAGCCGATGCCTCCATTATCGGTAAACATATGGGTACTTCCCTGTTATTGATACGGCATGGTCGTCACTCGACACAGGAAATACAACACACTGTGAAGCAACTCAACAGTGCTGGAGTTAAGCTAACAGGTGCGGTTTTTAATGATCTGCCACCCCAACGGGGCTATGGATCATATGGTTACCGTTATCAATACAGCTATGATTAGCAACAACCGTGCAATACCGCCCCTCCGCTTGGAAGTGATTCAGGTTGCATTGCTGCGCGCAGTGAGCGTGGTGCTGTTGTTTGTGATGAATCTGTTGCTAGCTCATGCTTTGAGTGTGCAAGAATATGGACTATTCAGCTTCGCTTTTACCGTAGCATCTTCATTGGCTCTGTTTGCCTCACTGGGGTTTCCCACAGCTCTGATGCGTCTGGTGCCGCCGGCATTGGATACTCATGACTACCCCATTGTGAAAGGCGTATTGATAAGAAGTTATCAGATCACATTCCTGTGTGCACTGCTATTGGCGCTTCTTCTTGCTGCTGCATCCTCCTTTATATCATCCCAGGGGTTGCTTTATGCAGCAATGTTACTGCCCGGATTGACTCTTCTGGCTCTGCACAATGGAGCATTCCGTGCCCTGCATCAAACCAGGGAAGGGCTGTTTTGGGGGCAGTTGGCATTGCTGTTGATGATGATGCTGTTTTTAGCGCTGGTGGCCATGAGCCATGTCGGGACGGTGCTCATGTTCTTCGTTGCACTTGCTAGCACGATAGCCTTGCTCGGCCTATTTCGATTGCGCTATGTTGTTTCGCAACAAATACGTAGCAGCAAAGCTGAATATAAGATGCGAGTCTGGTTTTATCTTGCCTTACCGATGGCAGCAGTGGCCGGGTTTCAATTTCTGATTGACCGGGTTGATGTGGTGTTGCTCGGTTTTATATCGGATATGCAAACGACCGGGGTTTACCATGCAGCATCCAGAGTTGCGGCATTGATCAGTTTTATTCTGGTTGCCATCAATCTTATTTTTGCCCCCCGTCTCTCATCTGCATTTCATGCCGGAGATATGCAGCACTTTGGTGAGCTTATTCGGTTATCTATACGCTGGTCGAGCATGGCTGCGCTGCCACTGCTGCTGATGATCCTGGTGTGGCCTGGCTATCTGCTGGGACTGTTTGGTAATGATTTCGTTATCGGTACATCTATCTTGCAGGTGCTTGCCTTAGCTCAGTTTGTGAATGCCCTGACAGGAGCCACAGGCATTGCGCTGGTGATGATCGATAGACACCGGCTGGTTGCTATCGGTTTGTTGGTGGCTGTCATCCTTCAAGTGATCCTGTCTGTTCTGGTATTCCCTCACTATGGCGCACCGGGTATCGCGGTGGTCACTACCGTCATTTCTGCCGGATTAAATATCAGCTGGTATATCACCATCAAGCAAGTCATGCATCGAACCATTGCAGAACAGGTCGCCACATGATTGGTTTAATACTACTGGTTCTCTGTGGCATTGCTCTTTTTACTGCGCAACAGATGGCTCGGGCTGGCATCCCCCGGCAAGCCTTCAGCATGTCGGAAGCCTTTGTGATTGGGCACTGGCCATTTCTATTTCTCAACGGTGTTGTACTTTGGCTTACTGGTGGAACCGATTGGACTCAAATGACCATGTATGAAACTTGGCACCTTCTTACAGCCATTGGGTTAATTATTATGGGACTCTTTTTTTTCCTGCTTGGTGGGCGATTTGCTCTTCGCTTGGAAAGTTCTGCTGACATTCTTAAATATAAAGTCATACATCATCGTTGGGCACTGTTTCTTACCGGCCTAGTACTTGCTGTTATTTCCATTTATGCAGCATGGGTGAATCTGGAGATTTTACAAAGCCCAATTGGAGGTAGAGAGGGTCGTAGCATGGCAATGCTCGCTTTAATTTGGTGGATGGTTCCTGCCGCATTACTTCTCTATATAACAGGTCTGGATACAAGCATGCCATGGTTTGTCCGCTTATTGGCTTTATCATGTGGGTTATTCACGCTGTATGCCATGTCATGGAATTGGTCGCGCACCCCGATTGTAGTGACTGTAGCAACAATGGCTTTTAGCGCATTTGTATTAAAACATGGCTATATTAATCGGAAACACTTTTTTATGCTCATTCCGCTACTGGTTCTAATGGTTGTGGCTCTTCTTAGTTATAGGGTGGTTGTGATGTATGGTAGCAGCATTACTGATGTCGCATCCAATGGTTTGTTTGCCCATTACATAGATAGAATATGGTTGGATTCAAGTGCATTCTCAGCTTTGATGGGGTTGATTAAGGTCGATGGATTGTTTCACTTTGACGGTGGCGGCTCACTGATCTTTCCATTTTTATCATGGTTGCCACGCGCGTTATTTCCCTGGAAGCCGGAAGTGATGTATACTGGAGATATACTAGGCCTGACATATACTATGGGGCCATCTGTTTATGGCGAAATACTGATCAATTTAACGATGCTTGGCATACCGGTTATAATGATTTTATTGGGTTTTATATTTAAGCGTATCGACTTGAATTTTCATCACAGAAACCCAGCCCCCATTCTGATGGTTTTTTATATGATACTACTTATGCAAGCAGTATTTCTTGTACGTGGTTCATTCGGAGCGATGGCCTCACCTATGGTGGTGCAAACGCTATTTCCATTTCTATTATATTTTGCTATTCGGACATTCATATCCGTCTGTCAAATCGGTTTGAGGAGGCTCAAGCTTGTTTATTAAGATACCAGGGACTAAGATGCATCAAATGCAGTCGTTCAGCAGGCAGGTTGTGGCACGCTCTCTTTCGAATTTTATTCCTTACTATATTATTAACGAGTTCCCAAAGTCTGGAGGAACCTGGCTATGCCAGATGTTGGCTGAAAGCTTACAAATTCCTAATATAAGGCACCGATTTCCATTGTTTCAAAGCTCGACTATTCATATGCATACAATGAATGGAACTGGGTTGAACAATATCATTATTATGTGGAGGGATGGGCGGGATGTGATGACATCCTGGTATCATCACTGCTTGTTTGAACAAAGTCATCACAATGCTAAATTTGTGGCCCAAACTCGTGCCAGGTTTGGCAATGTGGACTATGAAAATGTATATGAAAACATGCCAAAGTTTATTGATTTTACGTTTACACATGCGCAATTTCCGCGCTTTACATGGGCTGACTTTGTACGCCAGTGGCATGGTCGTAGTAAGGTGCTTTATGTGCGTTATGAGGATTTATTAAACCAGCCTGCTGATGAGTTGCTGCGTATTTGTTGCGCACTTAAAGGGCAGGATACGTTGCAAATCGAAACGGCTAAGCAAATTGCAGAGCATTACTCCTTTCAAAACCAGACAGGCCGTCAAGCGGGCAATGAACAGAAAAAGTGCTTTTTACGCAAAGGTATTGCTGGTGACTGGAAAAATAATTTTTCAGCGCAAGCCTTAGAGGTATTTGAATTTTATGCGGGCAAAGAGATGAAACTACTAGGGTATCAAGCATGACGATTAAAGATGAAAAGGAAAACATCCATGTGCCGTATGACCAGGCCACCCGAATCTATCATTATAAAGTGGCAGAGTTGGTCAATAAATATACTGAAAAACATGGAACAGTGCTGGATGTTGGTGCAGGGGCTGGAAATATGCTTGCCACACTAAACCAAAACAGAGCCGATATACAACTCTTTGCCGCCGATGCCTATCAAGGAGCTTTGGATGTGGTTTCTAAAAAAGTGCCTATTTCGCATAGCTGGTTGCTGCCTGAAGGGCAGTTAGATCTTAGTAATATCCCTCAAAGCTTCGACACTATTATTATGTCACATGTGCTGGAACATGTATGGAACCCTGTTGATGCAGTGCATCAGGCTATGAATCTTCTCAATGACGGTGGCCGTTTAGTATTGGCCGTTCCTAACCCGGTAACCCCCGTCAATATGATGCGCCACATTATTCGTCGCTACTCATCAGTGAATAAAGGCCATTGTTTTTTATGGGATCGCGGACATTGGATTAATTTTCTGGAGCAGATTGTTCAGGCCGATGTGCTTGAGTATGCAAATGATGAAGTGTTTTTATTCAAACGAAAAACAGATTCAACGTCGTTCCTGAAAAAAATAGAAATATCTCTGGCAACTATATTTCCTGCTTTAAGCTTTTCTCATCTTGCTGTTATCCAGCCCTCGAAGCCGAAAGTTCAGCCATGAACCAGGTCTGTTTAATAGGTTATTTTCCACCACCTGTGCATGGCATGTCTTTGGTGACAGTGGGCATAAAAAACAGATTGGTAGCAATGGGCTGCATGCCTTATATCTTTGACCTCTCGACCCAGGGGTTAAATCGCTCTGTTTTTTTTAGAGCATCCAAGTTAAGCATTGTACTGCGGGGAATCCCAGCGTTGGTCCGCTGGCTAAGGTGTAGTGAAAAGTGCATCGTGTACCTAGCTCTTTCAGGTGGAAACGGACAAATATTCGATATGATTTTATTGCTATTGGTGCGTATATTTGGTGCTCAAGTCTATATTCATCATCACTCATACCAATATATCAACAGGTATTCGTTTTTAACGAAGTGCTTGTTTCAGGTGGCCGGCAAAAAGGCCAAGCATATCCTCTTAGGCGAACGGATGGCAAAGCAGTTGAAAGTGCGCTATCAATCCCCCGCGTTAAATACGATAGTTCTTTCCAATGCAGCCTTTATTGAGCCACAGTCAGAGCGATTACCAATGCAACAAAACAAACCGCTTCATGTCGGGTTCTTGAGCAATATTGCAAAAGAAAAGGGGATCGATTGTTTTATCGGTCTGATTGAGGCAGCCAAGCAACAGGACATCTGTATACGCGCCAGCATTGCAGGTCCATTTCAGGATGGATTCACGGAAAAGAGAATCATGGAGCGTATCCATCAGTTTGGTGAGATGGTGCGATATATCGGTTCGCAATATGGTGACGATAAACATCAATTTCTTGATTCTTTGGATGTACTGCTATTTCCAACAGAATACAATAATGAAGCCGCTCCTCTGGTTATTTATGAAGCATTGTCACACGGTGTTCCTGTGATATCTAAAAAGCGCGGGGTTATTGGCGATATGATTAAGGAAGACGCTGGCCTGGTACTGTCAGATAATGAATTTGAACAACATACTTTGTCACAGTTGGTTCAATGGAGTCATAACAGAGCTGATTTATGCTATGCAAAGAAAAGAGCCTTCAAAAGTTTTATATGTATGCAAAAGTCTGCTGAAGCTTCATCTGATAAGGTTTGTTCAGATTTAACAGGTTGCAAGATATGATAATTCTCGGTCTGAATACATATCATGCTAATGCAACAGCATGTATTGTAAAAAAACGGAAAATTATTGGTTGCCATTGAAGAAGAATGCTTGAGGAGGGTCAAACATTGCCAGATCAATCCACTGCATATTGTTTGAAAGAGGTCGGATGTAGGCTATCTGATATTGATCATATTACGATCAACCACAATTCGAAGGTGAGCCTTATTAGAAAAGCTGCGCATAGCATGAGATCGTGTTCAAACATTTCACTTCTCCGAAATAGGTTTACGACTGGGAAGACTTGGAACTCTACAGAAGCTTCGCATGCACAAATGTACATTACATCGTAATATTATCTTGGCTTCACTGACTTTGCAGGAGAATCAATCAATGCACCTCTACCAATCTTCACACCTGGTGCAACAAATACATCCGTAGCAATCCAGATCTGATCTTCAATGGTTATTTTTTTATCAATCATATCGCATGATAATTTAGTATAATCATGGGTTGCCACATACGAATACTGGCTAATCACCACATCATTCCCAATGTCTATTTCGCCCAAGCTATAAAACTCGGCATGATCATCAATCAAAAATTGATTGCGATTGCTTACCATCCATGGATAAGCCACATGCACGGAAGAGCGAACAATCAGTCCTTCCCCAACCATTGCGCCAAACAAGCGCAAGAAAAAAAGAATAAGAAACTAAGTTTTACTGCCTAGTTTTCTTGGGATATTATAATACCTTGCCCGCAGTATTTTGACATATTATTGAATGATATACTATACTATAACTAAATATGAGCAATATGAATAAGGGTTGGGTGATTACAAATGAATACGAATGTCCCCGAACGAGTCAACCGAGAACGAGAAGCGCACGATGAACATGATGTATTGGGGGAAAATATTCGTGTAAAGCAACGCTTTCCGCATGTTACCTCATCGCCAACCATCATGCGTATGGAAAAAGATATTCTGGCATTTACGGATAACCTCAAGGGGTTACGTATCCTTGATTTAGGCTGTGGTCATGGCGAACAGAGTCTGCGTTTTTTACAGAATGGTGCGGCTTTTGTCGCGGGTATTGATATCAGTATGAATTATATTGATAGCGCTAGGCAATCCATCACCGAAGCAGGCTTTCCTGATAATACGTTTCATTGCAGTGTGATGGATGCGCATCAAATGGATTTTGAAGATCATTCCTTCGATATGGTGATTGGCAGAGGGATTCTGCATCATTTGGATTTGACCGTATCTCTAGGTGAAATCCAGCGTGTACTTAAAGTGGGTGGAAGAGCTGTTTTTATGGAGCCATTGGCTGCCAATCCACTATTAAAGGTGTTTCGCTATCTCACACCCAAAGCCAGAAGCATGGATGAAAAGCCATTAAGCATACAAGATTTGGCTATGATTGATGGCCATTGGCAAGTGAACAATGCGTATTATGGTCTGGTTTCTGCGCCACTGGCGATGTGTACTTCACTGCTGATGCCTAAAAACAACACCAATGCCATATTGCGCTTTGCCGATTGGTTGGAGCAACGGTTTAATCATATCAAAATATTACAACCTCTGAATCAATATGTTGTGTTGAACCTGATGCGGCCAGAAGATACGTTATAAAGTAGATGCGAATTCTGATTTATAGCACCAGTTACGCCCCGGAAATCATATCTGTGGGTAAATACAATGCAGAAATGGCTGAGTGGCTGGTAACGCAAGGGCATGATGTTCGGGTTGTGACAGCACCTCCCTATTATCCCGCATGGAAAATATCTGCGGGTTATTCAAATAGATGGTATTCGCAAGAGAAGTTAAATGGTGTCCAGCTATGGCGCTGCCCACTATATGTGCCTGCACAACCATCTGGGTTCACGCGCTTGCTGCACCTGATCAGTTTTGCATTGACCAGCTTTCCTGTGATGCTGCGACAGATATTCTGGAAGCCTGATATGGTGATGGTCACCGAACCAGCTCTTTCCTGTGTGCCCGCAACAGTGCTTGTTGCGCGCTTATCGGGGACAAAGTGCTGGCTTCATATTCAGGATTTTGAGGTTGATGCTGCCTTTAAGCTGGGCATGCTCTCAAATACCCGGATGCAAAGGCTGTTGTCATCTATAGAAACATGGTTGATGCATCGCTTTGATCGGGTCTCAACAATTTCATTATCCATGCAATCACGCTTGCAGGATAAAGGTATTCAAAATTCTTTTTTGTTTCCAAACTGGTCTGATTTATCTCGGATGCAATTTGATCTGGTGGGTCGGAAGCGTATTCGAGATGAATTGGGGGTAGATGATCATCGCTGCCTGTGTCTGTACTCTGGCAATATCGCTGAGAAACAAGGCTTGGATATAATCCCTAAGGTGGCGAGCAAGCTTCCTGACTGCCTGTTTGTGATTTGTGGCAATGGCGCAAGCAGAGCAAGGTTGGAAGATTGTGTGCGTAAGTCCGGCGTGATGAATGTTCTGTTTATGCCACTTAAACCACTTGAGGAGTTACCCGCGCTGTTAAGCGCCGCAGATATTCATTTGGTCATCCAGAAACGGGCTGCTGCTGATTTGGTGATGCCATCCAAGCTGACCAATATTCTGGGCATTGGTGGTGCGGCGATTGTTACTGCAGTAAAAGATACTGAACTGGGCCAATTGGCGGAGAGTAATAGCCCTACTGTATTACGTTGTGAACCGGAATCTTCCACAGCATTGCAACAGGCTATTCAAGCATTGATCAATAAACCTGCGTTAAGAAACAGTATCAAGACCAACGCCAAAGCATATGCGAAACAGCATATTGAAAAAGAGCAAGTCTTGAGAGCCCTGATGAAAAACATAGAAACCATCATCATGAGTACAACTACGAATCGAAGTTTAAAGAAGAGTTGAGTGTGTTGCGCTATAAAAATATTGATTTGATCATAATTGTGGGAGCCCAAAAATCAGGGACGAGTAGCCTTTTCAAATACTTGTCGGGGCATCATCAGGTTATAGGCAGTATCATGAAACAATCCTGTTATTTTATGTCCAAAAACTATTACGAATTAAACAAACGGGATGTTCCAAAGGCATATTCGGATAAGCTTGAGGATTTTTTAAGCTTATTTCCTTCTGTTCCTCATGGCACAAAAGCCTTGGTAGAAGCAACACCTGATTATTTGCATACCCCCAGTGTGCTTGCCCGAATTAAAGCCATGGGGTGTTATTTTCGTTCGGTTCAAGTTGTGGCGATTTTAAGGCATCCAGTAGATCGTTTTATTTCCTGGCATCGTTTTTCTATGCAGTTAAATAAAATCCCCACGCATACATCATTACAAGCTTATTTTGCCATGAATGGTAATATCCTTGAAGACTTTAAAGAGAGTGATGGTTGCTTCTTCGCAAAAGAGTCAGGGAAATACGAACAGTTTTTGCCTCTGGCTTCGGATTTCTTTGGCGCGAATTTACATGTATTCAATTTTAATCAGCTTAAGGATGATCCGAAAGAACTGCTGTCAACCTTATGTAAGCATATTGGTTTAGATTTAAATTATTATGATCAGTATAAGTTTGAAGTGGAAAATAAGACGGTATCTGTCCGTTCCCCTATTTTAGGAAAAATATATATTATCCTACGCAGGTTGTATATCTTTATGATGACGACTCCCGCTCGTAAAGTGGCGAAGCCCATAAGAAATATGATTAGTAAGGCATATCACCGTATAAATGATATAAAGCATGCTCCAATAAATGATATTCATCAGCAAGAATTTTACCATGATTTATATAAGTATTATGAAAATACCATTCGGTTTTGTAATCAACATTATAATTTCAAATGGAAAGAAGAATGTATTCATTCTAGAGACGGTGACTAAATGAATATCCTGGTTGTTGGCGGAGCTGGATATATAGGCTCGCACATGGTGAAGTTTTTAATGCGGCAAGGATGCAATATCACGGTGCTGGATAATTTGAGTACCGGGCATGCCGATGCGGTGCCAGCGGCTGTATTTCATCATGGTGATCTTGCAAACACCGCTTGTCTGGATGCACTGTTTGCCAGGCACAGCTTTGATGCTGTGATGCACTTTGCTTCGTTCTCTCTGGTGGGTGAATCCATTACCGATCCGGCAAAATATTACCGGAATAACCTCATCAACACCCAGAACCTGCTGGATACCATGCTCAAGTATGATGTGCGGCAATGTATCTTTTCATCAACCGCCGCCATTTTCGGAGAGCCTGAATACCTCCCTATCGATGAAGCTCATCCCAAGAATCCTGTAAACCCCTATGGTCGCAGTAAATATATGGTGGAACAAATCCTAGACGATTATGATAAGGCTTATGGATTGAAATCAATCTGTCTGCGCTATTTCAATGCTGCCGGAGCCGACCCCGATGGATCTCTGAGCGAACGACATGACCCGGAAACACATCTGATTCCGTTACTGCTTCAAGTCGCATCAAAACAGCGCGATGCGATTACCGTATTTGGTACGGATTACAACACTGTCGATGGCACCTGCATCCGTGACTATATTCATGTGAATGACCTGTGCGAAGCCCACTGGCTGGCATTACGTTTTTTACAAAAACACAAAGAGAGCCAGCAGTTTAACTTAGGTAATAGCAGCGGTTTCTCGGTACAACAAGTCATTGATGCATGCACCAGTGTGACTGGCGAACACATTTCGGTTGTTTATGGTGATAGACGTGCAGGAGATCCTGTTTGTCTTGTGTCGGATTCAACTAAAGCAAAACAACTATTAGGCTGGCAACCAAAACATTCAAATCTACAAAGCATAATTAAAGATGTAATGAGGGCAATGACGCTAAGGAGTTGACTAGAAGTTTGGTATGAGAGGAAATAATGAAAAAAGCATTGATAACAGGTATTACGGGGCAAGATGGGTCATATTTAGCAGAGTTCTTGTTAGACAAAGGGTATGAAGTTCATGGGGTTAAAAGGCGCGCCTCATTGTTTAATACACAACGTGTTGATCATATTTATCAAGATCCACACATAGAAGATAAGAATTTTATTTTGCATTATGGTGACTTGACGGACTCTTCAAATTTAACACGAATTATTCAAGAGGTTCAGCCTGATGAAGTGTACAATTTGGGTGCGCAATCGCATGTAGCGGTAAGCTTTGAATCACCTGAATATACAGCAGATGTTGATGCTTTGGGTACACTTCGTTTGCTTGAGGCTATTCGCTTGCTTGGTATGGAAAAGAAAGTGAAGTTTTATCAAGCTTCTACGTCTGAATTATATGGTGAAGTACAAGAAGTTCCTCAAACTGAAAGAACACCATTTCACCCGCGATCTCCTTATGGTGTTGCGAAGATGTATGCTTATTGGATTGTGATAAATTATCGTGAGTCGTATGGTATGTATGCATGCAATGGTATTTTGTTTAATCATGAGTCTCCACGTCGAGGTGAAACTTTTGTAACTAGGAAAATTACACGAGGTCTTGCTAATGTTGCCCAAGGCTTAGAACGATGTTTATTTATGGGGAATCTGGATGCTTTACGTGACTGGGGACATGCTAAAGATTATGTGCGTGCGCAGTGGATGATGTTACAACAAGATATAGCGGATGACTTTGTAATCGCTACAGGTGTGCAGTATTCAGTGCGCCAGTTTATAGAGTGGTCAGCGCATGAACTTGGAATTACTATTCATTTTGAAGGTAAAGGCATAGAAGAAAAAGGTATTGTATTGAAGATTGAGGGAGATAAGGCACCAGGGCTTAGTGTTGGCGATGTGGTTGTGCGAGTTGATTCACGTTATTTTAGACCTGCAGAAGTAGATTCATTGTTAGGAGATCCAAGCAAGGCGAAAGAAAAGCTTGGCTGGGAGGCAAGAATTACAACACAAGAAATGTGTGCAGAAATGACTGCAGCAGACTTAAAGATAGCTCAGCGGCATGTTTTGTTGAAAGAGCATGGTTATGCTATTTCAACAGTGATGGATGCTTAATGATATGACTAAAAGAATTTTTATTGCAGGTCATCAGGGTATGGTGGGGTCTGCTATAGTTAAGCAGTTAGAAATAGATGCTGATAATGAGTTGATTACAAGAACACATACTGAGCTAGACCTTACCAATCAAAGTGATGTACAGCGTTTCTTTGAAGCTAATAAAATAGACCAGGTTTATTTAGCCGCTGCTAAGGTAGGAGGAATATATGCAAATAATGCATTCCCTGCCGAGTTTATTTATCAGAACATGATGATTGAGGCAAATGTTATACATGCTGCACACACAAATAATGTGCAAAAGTTATTGTTTTTGGGTTCGTCTTGTATTTATCCTCAGGTGGTTGAGCAACCAATAAAAGAGGATGCATTGCTTACGGGGGTGCTAGAGTTAACGAATGAGCCTTATGCTGTTGCTAAAATTGCGGGGATTAAATTGTGTGAGAGTTATAATCGCCAATATGGACGTGACTACCGTAGTGTAATGCCAACAAATTTATATGGTGAAAATGATAACTTCCACTTCAAGAATTCGCATGTTATTCCCGCATTGATGCGTAGGTTTCATGAAGCTAAGGAGCACGGTGATAATGAAGTAATTGTTTGGGGCAGTGGAAAGCCCATGCGTGAATTTTTATATGTCGATGATATGGCAGAAGCGGCAGTTTTTGTAATGAACTTAGATCATAAGAACTATCACCTATGCATAGATCCGATGCATTCTCATATCAATGTGGGTGTGGGAATAGATTGTAGTATTCGTAAACTTGCTGAAATTATAGCAGAAGTTGTTGGTTTCACGGGAGATATTGTATGGGATAATAGTAAGCCAGATGGTATAAAAAGAAAACTATTGGATGTATCTCGTTTAGAAAAACTGGGTTGGAAAGCACATACGACGTTGCCCGCAGGTTTGAAAATGACATACCAATGGTTTCTAAATAATCAAGATAAGTTGAGAATGTGATAGCCCCGTTCTCTCTCGAAAGTTAGCAAGGGTGTGGTGGCTAATTCAAATTAACTTATAGAGAGTGTAAACAGTTTTGTGTATCTGCCATTTCATAATTTAGACGAAGTCGGTTAGCCGATCTTCGAACTCAATCATAAATCGGTTTAATGCTTGTTTCATCTTGCTTATCTCCTTGGGGAATATAAGCAGATACACAAACTAATTTACAGTCTCACCTTAAGAACTATTTCAAAAAATACCTTTTTGGTTTGCTGTCAGGCCAAGGTTATGTTTGCACGGTCTGATAGCGTAGCAGGGCTTCCCTACTACGCCCTATTCATCAGGTATTTAACGTCGTCTGCTGGTCCTCCCATAAGTGCTCAAGAAAATCTTAACTGGAAACATCAAAGTACATATCAATTTGTTGGTTTATATCTCTTGCCATGCTCGTAACCATTTCATTTCTCTTCAGCTCACAGTAACCATCATAGTTTTCAAACACCCACATTCTCAACGCTTCCTGATTAGACGATAAATGATCATAACCAATAGCTCCAACCATACTTCTATCTTGAGGTAGACTTATTAAGCACTGTACCTGAAATGCAATACTATTGGTTTCATCTTTAAGATTTGTAGTTGAGCCCTTCTGATTTAAAATGTTTGTATTCATGCTCTCTCCTTTTCTGCTAAATTTGATGTCCCTTGAGGTTCATTTACGTCATGAGCCTGTAATAACCGTTCAAATGCTGAACCATCTTGTCGGGTCAGGTTGGGGATATACCTGGAATATGTGCGAAACAGCATCTCACTTGTGGTATGACCCATCTGGCGAGCAATCCACTCAGGGCTTTCACCCGCTGCTAACCATAGTGTCGCTGCTGTATGCCGTGTTTGGTATGGTCGCCTAGCCCTTA
>Ga0256829_1000993_pt1 | contig 24719 bp, 27 predicted proteins | sample 131447metaG_FD_185979 | JGI IMG/M metagenome (GOLD analysis project Ga0256829, IMG submission 185979) | Hydrothermal vent microbial communities from Lau Basin, Pacific Ocean - 131-447 | ecosystem: Environmental > Aquatic > Marine > Hydrothermal vents | place: Pacific Ocean: Lau Basin | collected...
CGTATATTTGCTGACAGGGAAATTAGACTTTTCTATGGTTAATAGTAAATTTAGGGAGATTTAGATGGTGGTTTACCCACACTTTTTTAGAAGGAACCACCAACAGACTATATAGAAAATATAAATAAGTTTTTACCATTTTATTCTGATATATCTAGTGATGATTTAACTTATCTTTTTTCATATTTACATTATAAATTTAATAGTTTATTTGAATTTATAAACGATAAAATGAATGTTAACAATCATTATAATGCGGATGCAAGTAGAGAATTAATCTCAACTATAGATTTAAAACAAAGACTAGATAAAGCATTGGAAAATTCACAATATGCTTTTGAAATAGACAATGAATATCTAAAAATAATATATATATGTGAAACATTCTTAGAAGGAAGTGGAGGTAGTGCTATACCTGAAGATTTTAAAAGAATTGATATTATAGAAGTTAAACCTATTTTTAATTTATTAAATTCATCCTATACAGTTGATACTAATACAGTAATAATTGAAAAAGAACAAAATATAAAAGAAACAGATATGCTAAAAGTTAAAAACAAAGTTTTTATAGTACATGGACATGATAATGAAACAAAACAAGAAGTAGCTAGATTTATTGAGCAAATAGGATTAGAAACGATAATACTACATGAACAGGCTAACAACGGTATGACAATTATTGAAAAAATAGAATACTATACAAATGAAGCTAATTTTGCAATTGTTTTATATACTCCATGTGATAAAGGAAAAAGTGCAAAAGAAACTGCCTTGGCAAAATATAGAGCAAGACAAAATGTAGTATTTGAACATGGTTATTTAATGGCAGAAATTGGAAGAAAAAATGTATGTGCTTTAGTAAAAGGGGAAATAGAAACACCTAGTGATATAAGTGGCGTAGTTTATACACCTTTGGATTCAGCTAGTGGATGGAAGCAACAGTTAATAAGAGAACTTAAAGCTTGTAATTATGAGGTTAATATATAATGAATAAAAACTTAACAATAAGAAACTCAACAGCAGAGTTTTTAATCTTTACAGCTACTAACGGACAAGATACCATAGAAGTAAAAGTAGAAGATGAAACTGTATGGCTTACTCAAAAACTTATAGCTAAACTTTTTGATGTACATGTAGCAACTGTAAATGAACATCTAAAAAATATATTTAAAACCGATGAATTAGAAGAAGATTCAGTTATTAGGAAATTCCTAATAACTGCAAATGATGGTAAAAACTACAATACAAAACACTATAATTTAGAAGTGATTATCTCACTAGGATATAGAATAAACTCAAACAAAGCTACAGAATTTAGAAGATGGGCGACACAAGTTTTAAAAACTTTTACAACTCGTGGTTATGTACTTGATAATGAAAGATTAAAAAATGGAAGTTATCTAAACCCTCAATACTATAAAGATTTAATATTAGAAATAAGAGATATACGAGAGAGTGAAAGAAACTTTTATCAACAAATCACAGACATTTATGCGACTGCTCTTGATTATGATTTTAAAGCACCAACTACACAAGAATTTTTTGCTACTGTTCAAAACAAACTTCATTGGGCTATTCATGGTCATACTGCATCTGAATTGTTGCTTGAAAGAGCAGACCATAAAAAAGAATTTATGGGACTTAGAAATTGGAAAAAAGCACCCAATGGAAAGATATTAAAATCAGATGTTGTTGTAGCTAAAAACTATCTAGAACAAAATGAGATAAAATCACTCAATAGAATTGTAACTATGTATCTTGATTATGCAGAAGACCAAGCAGAGAGAAATATACCAATGACCATGAAAGATTGGAGTCAAAAATTAAATGCTTTTTTACAATTTAATGAACGAGATATTTTACAAAATGCTGGAAAAGTCACAGCCGTAATTGCAAAAGAGTTTGCTGTTAGTGAATTTAAAAAATATAAAGTTATTCAAGACAAATCATATAAGAGTGATTTTGATATGTTACTTCAAGAGTTAGACAAAGATGGAAAGTGACCTGAAACACACAACAAATACGAGGAACGAATAGAAAATGGAGAGTGGGAAGGTAAAGATAATATTACTGAGCGTACTGGAGAACTGCAATCAATTATCAAACATCAAAAGAAAAAAGCAATTTATATGAACTAAAGAGAAAATCACTAGAAAGTTCTATTCCCTATCAAAATTTAATACAAATGCTTATACACCAGTTCACTACTGATAAAATAAGATTGAGTGTCTAAGAGATAGCAAGTACAAAGTTATCCCTAATTCACCTTGTATCTTTGAAGCATAGACTCATTACCGCTCACGCCACCACTATGGATGTAGAGAATTTTCTCCTCCGTCTGTTCTAAGAGTGCCTGCCACATAGCCGGTGCATAGAGCAGGTCAAACTCTATGCCCTCTCCTTTTAATTTTTCATACATCGCATAAAACTCTTCATACGGTTTTGCAAAATGGTACTTTTTCTTTGGTTGTAAAATCGAGAGATTCTTTGGCATATCACCAAGTGCGTGCATCTGCTCTTTGAGGTAAGCAGCATCACCGACACAGGGTGTTGTATAGACTCTGTACTCAGGAAGTGCCTGCGCCAAAAAAAATGCGGTAGTACCCGTTCCAGAGGGTGTAGCCACTGCTTTTATTTCCGGGTGTGCATTTAACTGCTCACGCAGCTCATCTGCTAAAACTTCCAAACCCTTTTGAGCTTCCACAACAGCACCTCCCTGATCAACTAAAAAAGTCGCTTCATCAAGGTTAAGACGCAGCGAAGCGATGCAATCCCTATAGAGTGCATGCTCTATCTCTCTATGCTCCATACCTAAGGCAAGAGCATTGGCATAATTGCCAACAGAGGACTCTTTTTGCTGAGTGCTGAGGGGTTTGGTGTAGTAGATAAACTTCCATCCCTTTGTTTTACACATTGCAGCAATAGCAAGCATTGCATTAGATTGCGTGCCGCCATAAGAGATAATTGTAGTGTATTTTTCTATTGGAGTTTGAAGGAGAGTATAGAGCTTTCTGTATTTGTTCCCTGCTAAAAAAGGATCGATTAGATCATCTCTTTTCACAAGAAATTCTCTACCGTCTAAAGTGATTTTAGACAGAGGAGAGATTTTCATAAATATTTACTTGATAGTAGCTTTTTTCTGTAATTCATCCATTTTTTTCTTCATTACAGCTTTAAATTTTTCCATTTTCATACGTTGTTCAATGAATGTTTTTACATCATTAAAACTTTTTGTCATAGATGGTTTTTTGTCTTCAAGATAGATTACATGGTACCCAAATTGTGTCTTTACGGGTGCTTTTGTAATCGTTCCTTTTTTCATTGAAAATACTTTCTCATTGAAAGCTGGAACCATTTGTCCTTTTGAAAAATAACCTAAATCACCACCATTTTTACCACTAGGTCCAGTTGACTCTTTTTTTGCAAGTGCTATGAACTTTTCTTTAAGTTTTTCACCGCTTAGTGATTTTAACTGTGCAATGATTTTTTCTGCTTCAGCTTTTGTTTTTACAAGAATATGACGTGCGTGTACAGACTCTTTTTCTCTAAACTCATCAATGTTCTTTTTATAATAATCTTTGAGTTCTTTGTTAGAGATCTTAATGCCATCAAGAAGCTTTTTTTGCCATACTTGAATAGCAAGCTCTTTTTTCATACGCTCTTCAAGCTTTTTATACTCACGCTTGTACTCTGCAGATTTTGTGATACCTGTTTTTTTAGCATTATCATAAATCAACTCTTTACCGATAAGCTGCTGTAGAACCTGCTGTCTGAATGCTGCTTGTCTATCAGCAGGGACTTGATTAAATCTTCCCTGTGTCGCCTGCATCAACTCCTGGTCAACCTCTTCTTGTGTAATTGGTTTGCCGTTTACGCTTACGAGAGTTTTTGCTGATGCAATTACTCCTGTCAGTAGTAAAGCAGAGAGTAAAATTGTAACTTTATTCATTATAGTTCCTTATAATTTGGTTATAAGAAGTGTAATAAGAATATATTAACAATCATTAAACAAATACAACTTTACATAGCAAAAGTAAGATATTTATCTAAAATAGTCTCTAATTTTTCACGTGAAAGCGGTTTTGAGAGGTAATCATCAAGACCTTCACCAAGCAGCATCTCTCTGTCACCCTCCATAGCCATGGCAGTCAATGCTACAATCGGTAGTTTTTCTCCTCTTGGCAGTCTCTCTTTTATCTGTTTCGTTGCAATAATTCCATTCATCTCCGGCATATCTATATCCATAAATACAATGTCAAAATTGCTCTTCTTCGTCATATCAACAGCTTCAAGCCCGTTAGCCGCAGTTGACACTTTAATATCATACTCTTGGAGTAGTATCTGAATGAGTCTTTGGTTAATCATATTATCTTCCACTACTAAAGCTTTGATTTTATGTTTAAGATTCAACTCACTTGTCTCCTCAACCTTTTGCTCAAACTTATGCACTGAGTAGAGATGTTTTGCCATATTGCTAGGCAGTAAGGGTTTATGCACAACTTCATCGATTATGTGCGTAAGCTTCGTCTGCAGTTTTTCATTTTCTCCAAGGAGCAGTGTAATAGGCGCTTTTTTCGAGTAAGTGCCCAGTTCAAGCATCCAAGAAGAGTCATTTTGATTTGCGACAATATAGAGCGCATCGACATCATCATAAAGCGTGTCATCAAGCAGATTTGACTTAATAACATCAATGGCAAATGCACGCAGATAAATCGTTAAAAAGTTTGCTTCATCGACTCGACTATTATCAAGAAGCAGTACTTTTACTTTTTTCTTTGGCATCATTTTATAATTCTGACCTTCAGAGTGTTTAAAATCAAGCACAAAGTTTACGTATGTACCACTCTCTTTTTCACTGCTTATGCGTAACTCAGAACCCATTAATTTTGTAAGTCCATGGGAAAGACTTAGTCCTACACCCATTCTCTGATCTGCATGATTACCTGCCGTAAATGGCTCATACATAAAAGCTATCTGCTCTTCAGATATTCCTTTTCCATTGTCTTTGATGCCAAACCCAATACTGCATGCTCCACTTTGTGCACGCTTTAAAACCTTTACTTCTAAAACAACCTTACCACCACGTGGTGTGAATTTGATGGCATTTTGAGTGATTGCATTCATAATCTGCAGGATTTTGTTCACATCTCCTGTAAGTTTTTGCGGTATTTTAGGATCAATGAAAGAGAGTACTTTAACTCCTTTTCCTTCACCAACTTTATAGAAATGGTAGGCTAATTTTTCAATCTCAGGAAGTAGGTTAAACTCTTCTTTTTGCAGTTCAAGACGACCACCTTGAAGTTGTGAAAGATCTAAAAGTGTTTCGATGTTTCTCATCAGACTTTTAGAAGATTTAGAGATCATGTTAATATATTCAAGCTGCTTTTTATTTAAATCTGTATCTTTTAAAAGTTCAACAAAGCCTAAAATACCATTCATCGGTGTTCTAAATTCATGTCCGATGTTTGCCAAAAATTTTGTTTTGAGTTTTTCAATCTCTTTTGTTTTGAGCTTGGCTTTATGCAGTGCCGTTACATCTCTGAGCTCAAGAATATAAAGATTTTTATTGTAGGGGTAGATGTGACAATAGGCATCAATAACGAGAATTTCACTTGCATCTTTAGATGCGATACTAACACGGTACCCGTCACTTTTGTATTTTTTTATGTAATCAAGCCAGCTTTTGTCGGATTCTGTAAATATCTCTTCGCTTTCATTCAAAAAGACATCTCTAATGCTCTCTCTTTCTCTTTTAAAATCACTAATGTCATGATAAGACATAGTTGCAAAAAATCTTTTATTTGCCCATATCCATCCTTCACCCTCTAAAAAACAGAGTGCCATACTGTCATTTGTATCCACTATATATTTAAAAAAATCATTGTCTAAATAATGTGAAACATCATCTTTTACTACAATCGGTGTACGGTTTTGCTCCTTAGAACCAAAAATCATTGAAAAAAATCCCATTCTGTTATCCCCCAAAAAATGTCGTAATTTTGATTATATCACAAAAAAAGGATAAAATGGCTTTTATGAAAAGAGCAACAAAAAAAGAGATAGCAGAAATACACAAAAGATTTGTTGAGAGATACAGTGATGCAGTTACCGAATTAGCCTATAAAAATGCTTATGAATTGGTCATTGCCGTAGCACTCTCAGCACAATGTACAGACAAGCGCGTAAATATTATAACACCGCCCCTATTTGAGAAGTATCCTTCTCCAAAAGAGCTGGCAGAAGCAGATATTGAAGATGTAAAGAGCCTCATTAATAGCTGTTCATTCTTCAATAATAAAGCAAAAAACATTATAAAAATGGCGCAGCGTGTTCAAGAAGTCTATGAGGGAGAGATTCCTATGGATGTAAAAGAACTCCAAACACTGGCCGGTGTCGGGCAAAAAACCGCCAATGTCGTTATGATAGAGTATACCGGTGCAAATCTTATGGCAGTCGATACGCATGTTTTTCGTGTCGCGCACAGGCTGGGACTAAGTGATGACAAAACAGCAATCGCAACAGAAGCGACACTGGTCAAAAAGTTTAAAAATGACCTCCATGCACTGCATCAGGGAATGGTACTCTTTGGACGTTACATCTGCACAGCGAAAAATCCCAAGTGCGAAGAGTGCTTTTTAACAGACTTATGTAAAAGCAAAGGAAGTTTCAAAGTTTAGGTATAAAACTTGCTAATTTAAAAATATGAAAAAAATTTTATTCCTATCTGCACTTATATTATCAACATTTTTTCTCTCCGGCTGTGTCAATAAGCATGGCATTTCAGCAAAATACTACAGCGACTGTAAAGAGTACTATGACCTGCAGGGCTACTACCATAAAGAGTGTGGCGATGATGATGTTATCACTTATAAAGAGATGAAAAAAGAGGTGAAAGAGCTCATCAAAAAGAAAAAGCCTGAAGCAACTTCAAATGTTTGGTAGCCTAGCGTAATGTTTTTAGGTGAAGATTCCCATTTTTCACACTAAAAAGAGCTGTGCTGATTTTTCTTCTCTGTTTCGATACTCGAATATTTCTACTAAATTCATTTGAAGAAGCATAGAGCTTTCCTCCATAAACTTTAGGATCTCCAAAAATCATATGCATCGCTTGAGATGCCATTGCATTAGCAATAGTTCTTACATTGAGCCGTTTTTTCTGCACTTTTTCTTTAATTAGCAGCGTTGTTAAAGCCGCAAGTTTCTGCACTGGCGTAATTTTTGTGTTAAATATAATTCTGTCATACTCCGTTGCGACGGCTCTTACCGGTGTTACAAGTGCGAAGTTTTTCGCATGGTTTAGGGCGAAATAAAGACCATCTTTAGCATCAGCATATTTTGCCTGATTGATTCTTCTTCCATCATATAAAGCTGTTCTTTTGTTATAAGAATAGGCAACACTACAGTTTGAATAAAAAGAGTTCTTTTTGAGTTTTGTACAGAGAATCGGCAGGTTAAATCGCACATGCTTATATCTACTGTATTTTATTTGAAAATATTTCTGGTACTTTTTAAAAGGGTTGGAAGTAAGCAGCTCTTTTTCCTTAGGCAGTCTCCAATAATTTATCATAGAGTTTGTTTGCAGCTTACTTAAATGTACCACTTTCTTCCCCGCTTGATTTTTCACACCAGCTCTATAGAGTGTCACCTCATTTTTGTTTTTAAATAAAAAATTTCTACCGCGATATCTAAAATGGCCGTTGTATATCAAGGTGTTTATCTTTGTTTCATAAACTTTTGGCCAAGGAATACCTTTTGCAAAAACAGCATCTTTTAAAATTGTTCGCGGTTTTTTCTGTATAATATAGTCTACATAAGCACTCTGCATTGCCCAGATGAGTTTACTTTTACTATCATACTGCAAAGAAAAAATTTCATTATGATTTTTCCACTCGATTTTTGTCACATACTTGAAATAACTTGTATCATAAGGATTTTTATTGAGCTGAAGTTTGACATTAAGCACAAGATTATTCTCCAACAGAATCCATTTTTTATACTTCTGGTACCCTTTTTTTGTCACTTCAATATGATACTTTCCCATCTCAAGCATCATATTGTCATGGTATCTTGGTTTGATATTTAAGACTCTTATGCGTGCATTTTTGGGTGCATTGACCTGCAATGTATAGTGCTGCGTGAGCTTCTCTTGTGTTTGCTCTTTTACAGGAGGCTGTGCCTGTTTGGTCTCTTGGACTTGCGTATCTGTTTTAACAACAGAAACAGGCTTCTCAGCCATACACCCCTGTAATAAGAGTATAAAAACAGATAGTGCAACATAATGTATAAAAAATTTCATATTCTCTACTTTATAGCTATAAATGTAGCAAAATTTGCCCAGCGAAACACTGCTTCACAGTGTGAAAAGCCGGCATTCTTTGCCATTATAATGTTTTCTTCTTCACTGTAAGGAACAAGAACATTCTCTAATGCTTCACGCTTTTGCATGATTTCATACTCAGAATATCCCTGCTCTTTTTTAAAGTCATAATAACACTCTATCAAATCTTTATTTAATTTGGGATGATGTGAGATTACTTTTTCACTAAAAATAAAGAGACCCTCATCTCGCAAATTGTTGGCAATCTTTTTGAGCAGTTCTTCTCGCACCAAAGGTCTAACAAACTGCAGCGTATAGTTAGAGATAAAAACATCGGCTTCTTTATAGTCATAACTCAAAATGTCTGCATCTGCAACAGTAACAGCAGCACCAAAGGCTTCTATTTTTCTTCGTGCACGTGCAAGCATCGCAGTAGAGTTATCCAGACCTATCAAATCTGCACGCAGCTCTAAATCTCTGTGAATATCTATGAGCAAAGAAGCAGTTGAACATCCCAAATCATATAAAACCCCATCCTCACGCAGCGCTTTTAAGGCAAAAAACTTTGTGATTTTTTGGCTCTCTTTATAAAAAGGGACACTACGCTCAAGCATATCATCAAAGACAGCCGCAACTTCTTCATCAAATTCAAACTGTTTTTTTATCGGTTTTGTAAATACTTTATCATTATTATCATTCATAGTACGCTATTTTATCAAAAATTATATATAATTGACAGAAGAATCATTTTACTTTAAAGTTTAATATATGAATAATAAGAAATATAAAATTTTTTTAATACTTTTTTCATCAGTTATTATTGGAATAGGTGTCGGTTTAATTGTATCGCTGTTTCATATCTCTATTGACTGGATACTTTTTCATAAATCTCAAATGATAGAAAAAATATGGCCTTGGCATACCTATATATATCTGCCTTATATGTTCCTAACTGCTATCATGCTTTTTCTCTCTGTATACATAGTAAAAAAATATTCCCCAGATGCAGCAGGCAGTGGTATACAAGACATCGAAGGCGTCATTGGCAATAAGATGACAATGCGCGGTATACGACTCATAGTGGTAAAGTTTTTTGGAGGTATACTTTCCATTGGTGGAGGCATGTCGATGGGTAGAGAAGGTCCATCTGTCCAAATCGGCGGTGCTTTGGGACATATAATATCTAAAATATTTACACTTGATAAAGAGAGTCTAAACATCTTAATTGCAGCTGGTGCAGGAGCCGGTCTTGCAACAACATTTAATGCGCCACTTGCAGGTATACTTTTTGTCTTTGAAGAGATGCGTGAAGAGATAAAATATAACTATATAACAGCTAAAAGTGTTATTACCACTTCAGTTGTAAGCATTATTACCCTGCATATTCTCATCGGTAACACTATCTCTATTCCCGTAGACAAGCTCAATCTTCCTAATGTCTATGAGTTATGGATATTTATCCCTTTTGGTATCTTTTTTGGATTTCTAGGATTTATTTTCAATAAATACTTGGTAACTTTTACAAATCGTATAGCACAATTTAATGGTTGGAAATTTAATCTTTTAATCCTGTTTATAGGTGCTATTATAGGCTTGCTTTTTTATACTTATCCATATAGTGTCGGGGAAGGTTACAAGGTTATTCACGCTGCGTTAAATCAAGAGTTGGGTTTAAAAAGTTTACTTATTCTCTTTGCAGTCCGCTTTTTAACTACAATGATTTCATACGGAACAGGTGCTCCCGGAGGCATCTTTGCTCCCATGCTTGCACTTGGTACACTTTTTGGTGTCTCTTTTGGTATTATTAGCAACAATCTGTTGCCCTTTTTGCATATAGAACCTATAGTATTTGCTGTTGTTGGGATGAGTGCTCTTTTTAGCGCTACTGTCCGCGCTCCCCTCACAGGAATTATACTTGTTGCAGAAATGACAAGCAGCTTTAACCTTTTAATGCCACTACTAATCACCTCTTTAGTAGCTGTAATCACCGTCAATGCTTTAGGCGGAAGAGCTATTTATACTATTTTATTAGAACAAGCACTCAAAATTTCTAAATTTGGAAATACAAAGTCTTGACTCTTAAGCTTGAATGCACTAAAATCTGAAAAAAAGGTTTTTAATGGATATCTCTTTATCAACATGGATGATGGTGGCTTTTGTAACAGGGACGGTTTTAAGCATATGGAAAGTCTATCCGTTTATGAAGAATCATACACTTGAAGATGATGACAGAGGAGAGGATTCGCATGAGTACCTTGTAGACATTATGCACAAAGTTTTAGCAGATGCACAAGAGACACCTGATGCAAAAGAGCTACACGAAAAAATGCTCCAGCATAAAGAGTTCGATAAAGAAAAATATTGGAGATTTAACCTTAATAAACTCAACCAACTGCTCTTCAAACATTATGCAAAGCACCCGCATTTAAACTTTATAGAAGATATTCATACAGAGCTGAAGAAATAGCAACTAAGAGAAAACCTTAGTTTCTATTCATCGCATTCAAATCTTTATAAGCCTGAAGAACACGTTCTACTAAAGATTCCTGACCTGCGCGCAGCCATTTTCTAGGGTCATAATATTTTTTATTTGGTTTCTCTTCACCCTCTGGGTTTCCGATTTGTCCTTGCAAATAATCATGGTTTTTAGCGACATATTGACGTACACCGTCCCATGTTGCCCACTGTGTATCTGTATCTATATTCATTTTGATGACACCATAACCGATTGCTTCTTCTATTTCTGAAGGAAGAGATCCTGAACCCCCATGAAATACAAAGTTTACAGGTTTTTCATCTGTATTGAATTTCTCTACAATATATTTTTGAGAGTTATCTAAGATCTTGGGCGTGAGCTGTACATTTCCTGGTTTATAGACTCCGTGGACATTTCCAAAAGATGCAGCAATTGTAAAGTTAGAAGAAATTTCATTCAGCTCTTTGTAGGCTAAAGCAACTTCTGCCGGCTGTGTATAGAGAAGTGCATTGTCAATGTTTGTGTTGTCAACGCCATCTTCTTCCCCGCCTGTACAGCCAAGTTCTATCTCGATGCTCATACCGATTTTACTCATGCGCTCGAGGTAGGCTTTACATACACCAATGTTCTCTTCAATAGGCTCTTCGGAGAGGTCTAACATATGCGAAGAGAAGAGTGGTTTGCCCTGTGTAGCATAGTACCCCTCACCTGCTTCAAGGAGTGCATTTATCCACGGTAGAAGTTTTTTAGACGCATGGTCAGTATGCAAAATGACGGCAACCCCATACGCTTCTGCCATCATGTGTGTATGAATTGCACCGGCAACAGCACCAGTAATGGCAGCTCTTTCATTCTCATTGCTTAGACCTTTTCCAGCATAAAAAGATGCACCGCCGTTACTAAACTGAATAATCACAGGAGAGTTTGCCTTTGCAGCAGCTTCTAAAACAGCGTTTAAAGAGTCACTGTTTACTACATTGACCGCAGGAATAGCGAAACCCTCTTTTTTTGCATGGTTATACACTTTTTGGACATCATCACCAAAAAGAACACCCGGTTTAACAATATCTAAAACACCTTTGCTCATAATACGTTCCTAAAAAATTTAATTTTGAAATTAGACTTCTTGCATAACCTAGATATATCTCAGCATTTTATAGAGAGTTTTAATCAAGACAGATGTTCTTCAGCGTAGCCATAGCTACGGTGAAGGTTATCTAACGCAGAGTAAAGCTCTCTATAAATTGCCCAAAGGGAGGGATAAAAAAAGCGAACTTGCACAAAACTTTTTCTCACCGTAGCTATGGCTACGCTACAAAAAAGATTTTGCACAATTTCATCTTTTTTTCTTCCCTCTGAGATTTATCTAGGTTATGCAAGAAGTCTATTATAATATATAGTTCATTTAAAACAACTTTATGTTAAAATCCTTAAAAACAAAGAATTTTAGATGGCAGCATACAGAGAGATAACAACAGACATCGTCCTCATAGATGTTATTAACTTTTCCAAACTCGACTCCAAACAGCAGCTTGAGATTATCTCTTTTTTGACACGTAGTTACCGAAAGGTCATCGAAAAGATGCTCTCACACTCTGACATCGTTCTTGAGACTTTCATTATGGGATTCATTCCTACAGGCGACGGTTTTTACTGTATTTTAAATCCAAAGTACAAAGGCTACGGCGTTATTTTAGGGCTGAGTTTCAACCACTTTTCGGATCAGATTGCAAAGATGTTTCCCTACTTTCACGGCATTCGCATCGCAGTACATACCGGAGGGGTCAATCAGTTTAGAGATATTTTAGGACATAAGAACTTCATAGGTGATGGACTCAACGACTGCTCACGCTACCTTGAACTCAAAGATTTCACCATCTCGACTGTCATGGTCTCTGATGCAGCCTATGATAATCTCAAAAAATTTCTCTCAAAGCGAAAAGATTATGAGGAACTGCTGCAACGAAGAGAGTTCAAACACTCCGAAGCGTATGTTTTTAAAGACAAACACCGCATGACGAAACGGGGCTATTTAGTATGGATGAGAAAATCAGGTATAATTACCCCTCCAAAATATAAATTTTAATAGCTGCAAAACCCAAGGAGTAAGAATGAGACTGACTTTAGACGAGTATTCAAAACATTTTAAAATGTCCAAAGAGATGATAAACTCCAAACTGCGTGCAAAAAGACTCAACTATATTATCGAAGATGGCGTTACCTACATTATAGTAACACGGAGTTCTCTTGAGCCCCAAAAAAGAGAAGAAATTCACCAAGAAAAAAAAGAGCAAAAAGAGGTAAAGCAGATGCCGCAAAAACCAAAAACAACTGTTGCGATGGTTCTTTCCCTCTACCAAAAAGAGAACCATCAGCTCAAAGAAAAAATTATTCAACTTGAGACAAAAATCGACAAACTCATCGATGACAAAGAGCAGATGCTACGTGAAGAGATGAACAAAATAGAGCAGGTATACTCTCAAAAAGATGAACAGCTCAAAAATATTTTAGAACTTATGAACACTCAACTGCTCACGCAGACTCCTCAAACAATTCATGATGTTGAGACAGTCAGCTCAGAGAGTAAAAAAGAGCATAAAAAACGAGAAGATGAGATAGTAGAACTCAAAGAGTACCTCAAAAAACTGGAACTGGAGTCATACCAAAGAAAAATCATCAAAAAAAGATTTTTAGCTGTCTATGACAAAGATGTACGCATCATCAAACAAAATGGAAAACTCTACCTCAATTTTTCAAAATATGACTACAGTGATTTGTTAGAGTATTAGTATATGCCTACAAAAGAGCTTATAAAGACAAAACATATAAAAGATGCTCTTGAGCGTTATGCTACAGATAATCTCATACCCCTATCAGAGTGTGACTTCAAACTCAACAGAGTCGAGACACTGCTTAAAAACATTCACAGTCCTGAGTTTGAGCACTACTCAAAAGAGATGCTTGCTCCCTACCTCGACAAAGACAAAATAGTAAACGAGCATGTTGAGTTTAGCCAAATCTATACTATTACAGCGATGCAAAAAGAGATGCAGGAGCTTGAGCTTATCTACACCATTGATTTTGGAAGATATGCAACACATCCAAAACTCATTCTCTCTCCCGAATCAAAGATTCCCCATAAGCTCTACACAGCTGTTGATCTTCTTAAAGTGCTCTACAGAGATATAAATAAAATAAAAGCGTATAATGGAATTTTGGTGCAACTCTTTGATGAATCTATGAAAAAGACACTCAAAAGTTTTGTAAAGTACATCTATGCCGGCAAGTTCACCAAAAAAGTAAAGATTCCTCTTTTTGACGGTATCGAGCCTATCGTCTCAAGAGAGAGTCGGGCGATATTTTGGTTTAAAGAAAAAGAGCACGAGAGTATGATAGTGGAAGTCGATAAAGATGAGATACTCATAGAGTACAAAAAACCACTCTATGGAAGAAACGGGCTCAATGCGCACGGAAAAAATATTGACAGTCTCTATGCACAGAACAATGATGACGTACAGGTGGAGATTGACCCAAAATCTATCCGTATCCAAGAGGACAAAAACTCCAAACGCTACATCAGCATCAACCGTGGTTATGTCCATTATGACGGAGTGAAACTTTCCGTAGACAACAGACTCAAACTGCATGAGATCTCACGCAACAAGCATGTCATCGATTCAGAAGATGAAGAGAACAACATTGACATCATTGTTGCACAGCATGACACTACAAAGGACTCCATAGGAGAAGGTGTTGAACTTGTTTCAGAGAGCATCCATGTTGAGGGCTTTGTAGGAGCACACTCCAGACTTGAAGCCCTGCATTTAGATATTAAAGGTGTGACACATCAAGATGCGAAGCAGTATGCAAAATTTGCAAAGATAAACCGTCATAAAGGAACACTTCGCTGCCACGAAGCGGAGATAGGACTCTTAGAAGGCGGTGTCGTACATGCGACAAAAGTAACTGTCGAGTCCTCTTTGGGCGGGCAGATATATGCGCAGGATGTTGTCATCGGGCACACAAAGAACAACCTTAAGGTCTATGCTTCAAACTCCATAACAGTACGGCTTGTAAGTGGTGAAGACAATCTTTTTAAGATTAACTACAGAGACATTCCTGTTCAAAAAGCAAAAATTACTTTTATAAAAGAAGAGCTTGAAGATCTAAAATACAGACTCGATCAGGCAAAGCGCTTTCGACCCAAAGAGGTAAAACTCTTAGAAGATGAGATAGCCTCTCTTAAAATAGAAGAGAACAAGATTACCGACTCTTATAAAACGGCGAATATATCGGTAGAACAGCCTTTTAGAGGTTTAAATCATATCATCTTTACCATAGATGAAAATCATGAACTCCATTATAAAACAGATACAAAGGCCTACCTGCCGTTTCATCTCAAAGTGAAAGATGAAAAAATCACCCTGCTCCCTCCCGCAATCTCCCTGACAATAGAATAATTTTTCAAACAGTTTTTACAAAATAGCTACTTCTCTATAAATTATACACGGTTTACCGTGTTATTTATATAAATATACTTATTTAATATATAATATAATTCATAAATAATTCTATATTTATACTATTAAATACAATATTTAATATATTTACATAAATAAAATGTATGTTTAAGTATTAAACCCGTATAATCCTTTCTATGCAAATTGATGATCTGTTTAATATCCTACATAACTCATTAGAGTCTCAAAACAATGGCAAGAAGATATCGCTTAAAGATATGGCTAATGAACTGGGGATTTCTATGCGTACTTACCAAGACTGGAAGCTTGGTCGTGCAAAACCGCAGGCAGCTGCAGTGGTTATGAAAATGTTAGGGAAACTGGATGATGACGAGATTATACGAGCAGTAAGAAAAATCAACAAGCTTGAGGAGTAGAGATGGGTGCGCTTACAAAAAATGAAAGAGATGGCTTAGAGGATGTGTTTTTATCTATTCACAGTGTCAGCAAATATGAAAAATTGAAGGATTTATCAGCTTTAATTATTTCTAAGCCGGCGGCACTCAACGTCAAAAAACTCGTCAAACAGGCTAAATCTGGACTAAAAGAGACAAAAATATCACATTTTTTACTCAAATTTGCCAAAAAGAAGAAAAATTTAAGCAAATAAACTATAAAGTATCTCTAGCTGAATTATTTAATTCGGAAAATTTTAATCCAAGGGTAAATCTATGAATAAAGCGCAATTCGTTGAATTAGTACAAGAGTCTGGTAACTACAAAACTAAAGTAGAGGCTGAAGCGGCAATTAAAGCATTCACTGAAGCAGTAACAGCTGCATTAGTTAAAAAAGAAGATGTTTCTTTAGTTGGTTTTGGTAGTTTCGCTGCTGCATTACAAAAAGGTAAAAGTGGTACAGTACCTGGTACTAACAAAACGTACACTACTCAAGATAAAATGGTTCCAAAATTTAAAGCTGGTAAAGGTCTTAAAGACCGCGTTGCAGCTGGTAAATAATTGTTGAAATATCGTCATTTTCATGGCGGTATTTTATGTCTATAATGAAATTATCACTCCTTTCTTCATTTTTTAAAGCAAAAGAAGAGACTTTAATAGTCCCTGATTCTCTGCTACTAAAAAAAATCAAATTACTTTCACAAAACAGTAATCTAATCGTTTATGCTTACAAAGAAATTTTTCACCATAAAAATGCTTATCTCATTCCTTTAATGATATATGACAACCTACGCGGTATCTATATATTTGAAATGAAAGAGTGGTCGTATGATGATTTGAAAAATGCAACGGCGAGCAAGGCTGAGAGCGTTGATAATTCAAAAGATACACTTGCTTTTGATAAAACACATGCTGTAATCAAGCAAAAATTTAATGAGCTCCTACATAATGACGGTGTAGAGATTTTTAACTACCTGCTAATGGAAAATTTAAGTTCTGATGAATATGAGCACTTAAATGAGTCATTACAGGCCATCCTTCCTAAAGATAAAATTATCTTCAGCGATTCTGACAGTTCTGAAATTTTTAAAAAGCTGCAAAATGCAGCACCGGAAAATCATTTACTTCCATCAGCAGATACCGTTTTAGGAACACTCTTTATTCAGTATGCCATCGTCAAAAACAGCGGAGAGATTCATCTCTGTAATGATGCACAGACAGCATTTATTGATGCAAAAATAAGAGGTCTGCAGAACTTATCTGCACCCGCAAAAAGTGGAAAAAGCTATACGCTGCTTTTAAAATCACTCAAAGAGCTTTTTCAAAAAGAGCGCCAAAAGATTATTCTTCTCAAACCTACAACGCTTTCAAAAGACATCCTTCATAAGCGTTTTTTAGAGTTAATAGAACATGCCATCATAGATATAGACCTTATGGCATTTGAAATTTTAACCCCTATGGAACTGATTAACAGACATCTTACAAAGTTAAAAATGCCCCGTTTGGATGATGCACTCTACATAGATGAGAAGTTAATGCAAAAAAGCTTTGATGCAGCAGACTTAATCATCTGTGATGATGCCAATCTCATGCCGCAAAACTTTCTCTCTTATCTTAAACATATTCAAAAAAAATCTGATTTGATTCTCGTAAATGATGCAAATGAAGAGCTGGCATTCTCTTTTACACAGAGTTATCTGCCCCAAGAGAGAGAAATTCATTTTTACAAAACAAATCCGCATGCAAAAGCGCTACACCTTGTCTCTTCCCTGCTTCAAAGTGCAAAGGCAAGTGAAATCGTCGTAATCAGCAACACACTCAGCAGAGAAAAGCTCAAAGATGATTTATCTTCATTTATTGAGGACGAAACCTTGATTATAGATGCTTCAAAACATCTTTTAGAGCAAAAATTCGACTCTCTTTTACTGACAACCTACAGTGATATTGTCGATATTGATGCAAAACATGTCATTTTAATGGATGTCTGTTATGGAAATAAAGATGAAATTACCTATGCATGCAGTATAGCTACGCAAACCTTGAAGATTTTGTATGAAGAAGATTGCCAAGAGATAGAGAGACTAAAGGAGACATATGAAAGTAAATAAAACAGAACAGGAGTGGAGAGAACAACTCTCCCCAGAAGCTTTTTCTGTCTGTCGTCAACATGGGACAGAAGCTCCCTTTTCCGGGAAATATTATGATAATAAAGCAACAGGCATCTATGAATGTATCTGCTGCGGAGCACCGCTTTTTGAATCAAGTACAAAATTTGATTCCGGCACCGGCTGGCCGAGTTATTATGAAGCGCTCGAAGATGCAGTCACAGAGATAAAAGACATGAGCCTCGGAATGATCCGAGTCGAGGTGCGTTGCGCAAGCTGTGATGCACATCTTGGTCATGTTTTTCCTGATGGACCAGAGCCTACAGGAGAGCGTTACTGTATCAACTCTGTATGTTTAAACTTTAAAGAAGAGGAATAACCATGATAAAAAAAATATTTTTCACATTTGTATTACTACTAAATATCAATCTTTTTGCGGCATCCAATCCGCATGTAGTATTGAAAACGACACAAGGCAACATAGAGTTGGGACTTTTTCCTGATGTAGCACCTCTTGCAGTAGAGAATTTTGTAACCCATGTCAAAAATGGATATTACAATGGTGTCGCTTTTCATAGAATCATACACAATTTTATGATTCAAGGGGGAGATCCTACAGAGAGCGGACGCGGAGGTGAAAGTATTTGGCACAAAGATTTTAAAGATGAGTTCAAACCCAATCTTGTTTTTGATAAAGCAGGTATTCTTGCTATGGCAAACCGCGGACCAAACACAAACGGCAGCCAATTTTTCATCACAACAGCACCTGCACCATGGCTTAACGGTGGCTATACAATCTTTGGAAAAATAGTGGGTAAAACTTCAATGCAGACAATTATGAAACTCAATAATGTCGCGACAACAGGACGTTCCGGAGGGGACAGACCACTAGAGCGTCAAGAGATTATAAAAGCATATATCAAGTAAAAACACTCTATAATTTGTAATAGACTTCTCTCATACACTAGACACATCTCAGAGGGAAGTCTAATACCTTATATGCGGAGCAAGCATGGAAATAGAAACGATAAGCAAGCTTGAAAAAGAAGCACTGAAAAAAAGCGGAACAGACTTTACACGTATAGGTTTTGCCCTCTTTTTTATGATTGGTGTACTTACCTACACTTTTTTAAGTAACGGCGGTATTTCTAACAACATGTTCTTAGCGGTGGCTGCACTTATCGGTGCGTATATGGCAATGAATATCGGTGCAAATGATGTTGCAAACAATGTCGGTCCTGCAGTTGGCAGTCGTGCTATGACTATGACGATGGCAATTATTATTGCAGCCGTATTTGAAGCAGCCGGTGCACTCATCGCCGGTGGTGAAGTTGTCAAAACCATTAAAAAAGGTATCATTGACATCTCAGCTTTTGGCGGCAATCCAGACCCTTTTATCTGGGCTATGATGGCGGCACTCCTTGCAGCTGCACTGTGGCTCAACTTCGCAACTGCTATGAAAGCGCCTGTTTCAACAACACACTCCATTGTCGGGGGCGTTATGGGTGCGGGTATTGCAGCCGCCGGTTTTAGCATCGTTTCTTGGACGACAATGGCCAAGATTGCTGCATCATGGGTAATTTCTCCTATTTTAGGTGGAATTATTGCAGCTGCCTTTTTATTTGCTATTAAAAAATCAATCGTTTTCAAAGAGGACAAAATAAAAGCTGCAAAGCAATATGTTCCTATCTATGTTGCATTTATGTCTTGGGCTTTTGTTACCTATCTTGTCCTTAAAGGACTCAAGAAGATATGGCCACAGGTTGTAGATATACTCAATACTATCCCGCTTATCTCTCTTGAAATGACACAAAAGCCCCCTTTCCTTACAGCGCTTATCATTGGTGCAATCATTGGTCTTGTTGTATATTTTCTACTTAAAGCAAAGCTTGCAACACAAAAAGAGATGAAAAATTCAAGAGATGCAGTCAATACGCTCTTTACGATTCCTCTTATCTTTGCAGCGGCACTACTAAGTTTTGCGCATGGTGCAAATGATGTTGCCAATGCCATTGGGCCACTTGCCGCTATCAATGATGCCGTTGTAAATGGTGGTATCTCTTCAAAAGCGAGCATTCCCCTTTGGGTTATGGGCGTGGGTGCTGTTGGTATTGCCATAGGTCTTGCACTCTATGGACCAAAGCTGATTCGCACAGTCGGTTCTGAGATTACAGAGCTTAATCAAATTCGTGCATTTTCCATTGCAATGGCGGCTTCCATCACCGTTATCATCGCTTCGCAGCTTGGTCTCCCCGTCAGTTCCACACACATCGCTATTGGTGGTGTTTTTGGAGTTGGTTTTCTCCGTGAGTATCTCCATTTAACAGAAACGACTACGACTATTGAAGAGGATCAGGAGCTGATTCAAGATGAAAAACACAATCTTAATGCACTCAAAGGTGAGCTCAAAACTCTTACTTCTAAAAAGGAGAAAGATGTCGAAGAGTATAAAAGAATTGTCGAACTTTATAAACTGATTGAAAAAGAAGAAAAACTCATTAAATCTGCGAAAAAGCATATAAAAAGAGTACAAAAAGTAGAGTATGTTAAACGGGATGCTATTAAAAAGATTGTTGCTGCGTGGCTTATCACTGTTCCTGCTGCTGCTGTTTTAGCTGCACTGCTCTTTTTTACAATTAAAGGAATAATGCTCTAAAGCTTTAAAAATGCCTCTTGCACACGTAGCGCCTGCACGTGTTCATAGACATCATGCACGCGTAAAATTGAAGCCCCGTTTCTAAAAGCTTCTAAGTGCAACGCCAAAGTACCTGCAACTCTCTCTTCAACTTTAGAAGGTGAAAGTTTACCTATCATTGACTTGCGTGAAGCACCGATTAAAAGAGGTTTCTGCAGAGACAAAAAATGTTCTAAATTTTTTAAAAGCACCATATTATCATCCAATGTTTTGCCAAAACCAATACCGACATCTAAAATGATATCTTTGAGACCAAAACTCTCTGCTTTTTCTATGCGCTCTTGAAAAAAAGAGTACACCTCATAGAGAACATCATGATAGCTTGGATTGTCTTGCATATTTTGTGGACGTCCCTGCATATGCATGATAACAACTTTTGCCTGGTACTTCGCAGCAACTCTGCATACCTCATCATTCTCTAAACCTGTTATGTCATTCACTATAGAAAAACCGCTCTCTAACGCCTGCTCAATTACCACAGACTCATAGCTGTCTATACTGAAAGTAGTTTTTTCATACAATTTTTTCTCTTTTATGAGCGCAAGTATTGGTTCTACCCTTTCAAGCTCTTCTTCAACTGAAACAGAAGGTGCATTTGGACGAGAGGAAACACCGCCGATATCTATGATGTCAACACCCTCTTCTATCATCTGCTCAATCTTGCCAATCGCATCAGAACTTACAAAACGACTGCCGCTGAAAAAACTGTCGTCATTGGCATTTATGACTCCCATTATCTGCGCTTTTTTCGGCTTTATAATCTTGGTATAGACTTTTAACTGCTTTGCCAACTCTTTGAGACCAAAAGGCTGTGCAAGTTCTTTGCGTGAGAGTGTTTCAAGCTCTTTTGTGCTTGCGATGAGGAGACAATCCACCTTTGGACTTTTTGCTATCACAGTCCCGCGAGGTACTGCCAAATCTGCTCCTATGGAGAGGGCATCCTGTTTTAAGATGTTTGCAGCACCTACATGCAAATCTTTTATAGCTATGAGATGCACTTTTGCTTTTGAAGCCAAAATATTCACACCGCCGCCATCTACACCAAGATTTTTAAGATATTTCTTGATATCTATCTCACAAGAGAGTTTTTCTACTCTCATCCCCGCTCTCCAGTGAAACTCATCAACAGCAGTGCAAAAACAGACTGTGGACGTGCATTAAGATCAAGCAGTCTGTAGGCTTTGTCAAAATTATCGAGCTGCCGTTGGGACAATATGAGTCTATCAACAACCGTAGCTCTGAAATAGATCTCTTCAACGAGTGTTTTTGCATCATTTTTTGAAACTCTTGCATGCTCTTTTAAAAAAGAAAATATCTCTTTATAATCTATCTTCGCAAGATTCATATCTAAAACTCCTCTCTCATGGGAGCGCTCCGTTTTGAGTATCGGAAGGCGAGAGCGTACCGTCGGCAGTAGATTTGATTTTGTAGGGGAGATGATGATAAATTCAATATTTTTCGGTGGTTCTTCAAGAAGCTTCAGCAGGGAATTTTGCGCTACTGTTGTAAATTCAACAGCGGCAATGATAATGTACTTTGTTTGCGACTCACTAATGTAAGCCTCTTTCGTGACAAGTTTTGCATGTTCTATTTTGAAATTTTCTTCAAAAAATTTAACAACACGCAGCGGTTTTAACTCATTTTGCAATCTCTCAATCTCATTCTCTATATCTGTAGAGATTAAAATATGTCCCTGTACGGAGTCAAGAGCCTGCATCTACCTCTCCAAACATTGTAGCACTCAAAGAGGCATCAAAAAGACGGTACAGTTGCAAGAGTTTAATGTCAAGTACCGAATCATATGATTTTAGCGTAAAAGCATTGTTAAAATCTTCATCAAAAATCCAAAAGTAACTCTCATCTTTCCTCTTTGCGATGTCACTTCTCTTATCATCCCCTTTGCCGATGTACCAAAAGAAATAATCATCTTTATAGGAGAGGGCTATCATATCATCAAGCATATCTATCATCTCACCGCCACTTAAATTATTGTAATGCGTGTAGATACTGTCTATACTGATGATAGGAATGAGAGGCCGGTCAAGCAAAACACTGTTAATAGAACTGAGTATGTATTGTTCTAGCCATTTTCTTTTCTCATCTGTAATCAAGATGACTGTTTTGCCACTTAAGATCTGCTCCAAGGCAAAAGCCGTTGTTTTAGACCATTCAAAACGGTACTCTTCAAGCCATGAGAGACTTCCGCCTTCTTCACGGATAGCATCAAGACTCCATTGGGCAAAATCAGGCATCTGCATCGACTACTTTTCTAGCTCATATGCATCATGGAGGCTGCGTACTGCCAACTCTGCATATTTCTCATCAATGACGACAGAGACTTTTATCTCCGAAGTTGAAATCATGTTAATGTTAATATTCTCTTTTGCCATTGTTGAAAAAGCAAGTGCAGCCACACCTGCGTGAGACTTCATCCCAACACCCACTACAGAGACTTTACAGATATCTTCATTATAGGAATCTGCCTGAATTTCTTTACCCTTTACAAAAGTATCAACAACATTTTTTGCATCATTCAAATCACCGACAGGTACAGTAAAATCAATGTTTGTTGTATCATCATGTGCTTTGTTTTGAATAATCATGTCAACATTAACCTCAGCATCTGCAAGTGCATTAAAAATATCAGAAGCAATCCCCGGTCTATCTTTGACGCCCAGCAAAGAGACACGTGCTTGATTTCTATCGAGTGCTATTCCGCTTACTAATGGTTTTTCCATAATACTTTCTTCCTTTGTTATTAATGTCCCCTCTTCATCACTGAAGCTGCTTCTTGTTACTAAATTTACATTGAGTTTTTTTGCAAGTTCAACCGAACGGTTTTGCAGTACTTTTGCGCCTAAACTAGCCAGTTCAAGCATCTCATCATAAGAGATTCTTTCTAATTTTTTCGCTTTTGGCTCTATGCGCGGATCGGTTGTAAAGATTCCTGTTACATCCGTGTAGATCTCACACAAATCGGCCTGAAGAGCTCCCGCAATCGCTACAGCTGAGAGGTCGCTGCCGCCACGACCGAGTGTTGTTACATCACCATGTTCATTCACACCTTGAAAACCTGCAACGACTATGATTTTTCCCTTTTGAAGCGATTTGTTCATCGCTTCTGGATTTATCGCTTCAATACGTGCTTTGGTGTGATGCTTGTCTGTGACAATGCCTGCTTTTCTTCCTGTCATCGCCTCTGCGTCAAAGCCCATCTCCTGAAGTGCAATGGAGAGCAGTGAAGCAGTTACACGCTCACCGGAACTCAGCAGCATATCCATCTCTGCGCGTGCAGGATTTTTAGAAAAATGCTCTGCATAGCCAACAAGCTTGTTAGTCTCACCGCTCATAGCCGATACAACGACCACAACATCATTTCCGGCTTTTTTCGTTGCAGCTACTCTCTTTGCCACATTTTCAATACGCTCCAAATCACCGACACTTGTCCCACCAAACTTTTGAACAATTAACATTTACAGTAATCCCTCTTTTTTAAAATAATTTATCACCGTCTCATATACAGACTTTTTAAAATGCGCTGTATGGCCGAGCAGACCTGCAACATTTACAAATTTATAGTTGATAAACTCCGGATGTTTTGTCGCCAAATTGATTTTTGCATTTTTCTTAAATTTCATCAGAAAATAACGCTGTGTCTGCCCTTTATACGGCTTCATCTTTTTGGCTATTTTTTCTGGAAAATCATAGCTTATCCACTCAGGATACTCAGCAATAATTTCAGCAGCATCCGTGCCTATCTCCTCTTCCATCTCACGGAAAAGTGCCTCTTGAACCTCTTCACCATTGTCAATGCCACCCTGAGGGAACTGCCAGATGTCAGTCAAGTCATTACGCTGTGCGATGAAAACCTCTTTTTCTTCAGGATAATTCTCAGATAAGATTATCATAGCAACATTAGGACGATATGTACCTTTTTTACTCATTTTAGCACCTGTATTAAATTACCGCGATTATACAAAAGATGCGATTAAAGTAAGTTTATTCTGTTATCATTTCATTATGTTATTGTATATTCATATCCCATTTTGTGACTCCAAATGCTCTTACTGTGCTTTTAACTCCTATGTAGATAAATTTCATCTCAAAGCTTCTTATATGAAGGCCCTGTATCAGCAACTCTCTTATGAACTTGAACAATTTGGAGCAAAACAGGGCTCCATTGAGACTGTTTTTATCGGGGGTGGTACACC
>Ga0256829_1000994_pt1 | contig 24708 bp, 25 predicted proteins | sample 131447metaG_FD_185979 | JGI IMG/M metagenome (GOLD analysis project Ga0256829, IMG submission 185979) | Hydrothermal vent microbial communities from Lau Basin, Pacific Ocean - 131-447 | ecosystem: Environmental > Aquatic > Marine > Hydrothermal vents | place: Pacific Ocean: Lau Basin | collected...
ACCCCTTTAAGCGGTGTCATAAGAAGTGTTCCTCCTTCTAAAGACTTTGCATCACCTATAGAAGAAACTGTAACATCAAACTTATCTCCCTGTCTTGAAAAAGGTTGCATTGTTGCGGTTACAACTACTGCAGCAACATTTTTTGATTTTATATCAATAGGATTCATATCTATACTCATGGCTTTGAGCATATTTGCAATTGATTGGAGTGTAAATTTAGAAGTTGTACCATCTCCTGTTTTTTTAAGACCTACAACAAGAGAATAGCCGATAATTTGATTCTCTCGTACACCGACTATACTCGATACATCGGAAATCTTTGTAGCGTTGAGTGTCGAGAAAAAAAGTATAAAAAGTAAAATATATTTCATTATCTAGTCCTTACATGTAAAGAAGAACTAGCAAAGTTTATTCCATATTTTCACTTTGTAGATATGTTAATGTAGTCTTCCCAAATTTTTTGGCTTTAATCACGCTAAAAACTCCTAAAGTCTGAGGTATCTCAAGTCCGCTCATATGTTCAATAATAATCATTTTTACATATTTCTCGGGAAGTTCAGATATAAGTTGCATTGTTTTATCATAAATGTCTTCCATACCGTCTCGAATACTAAAAGGTGGGTCAATATAAAAGTATGCATCTTCATTCATTTTTTTCAATTTTGAAACAACAAAATGTATATTTGAAAAGCTGTCTCCTCTAAAAATCTCACATGCACTTGAATCTGTTTGGGCAATATTTTTTTGTAAGGTTTTCACTGCATCGGCATCTTTTTCCATAAAAAATATTTTTTTTGCACCACGACTCAGTGCTTCAAGTCCTATAGCACCGCTCCCTGAAAACACCTCAACAAAATTTGCATCTATTATTTCAAATTGCAGTGTATTAAAAAATGATTCTAATACTATTGACTTAGAACTACGTGTTGTTGTTTTAGAAGGTAAAAGAAGTGTTTTTCCTTTATATTTTCCTGCTATGATCTTTTTTGTTAATTGTTTATTTTTCATAAAATGCTTTCACTGCTCTGAGAATATTTTCTTGGTACTCTTTTGTTAAAAGTTCAATACGTTTTTCTAAAATTGAAAAATCAATACATTCTTCTTCATTTTCAACTGAAACTATCTGTTTTTCAGGATAAAGCTCATTATATTTTTTTTCCAATGCCAATATAAGCTGTGATTTTGAAAAAGGTTTAAGTAAATCTGCTTTTTCATCATTAGCAATATAAAAACATCTCGTTTCATTCAAACACTCTTGATCTCGTATTACAATATCACTCTTTTTCGAAGAACTTAAATGTTTCATCAAAAAAACTTCCAATGATTTTTGTAAGAGTGGTGATTGACATTCAACTGCAATCCGCATAGCTATCCTTTCGTATAATACTCAAGCGAGTATTTTAAATCTTCATCTAAATCTGATAGATGTAGCATCCATTCTACATAAGCCCTGTCATTCAAGACTATCTCTTCTATATACTTTCCCTCATATTTTCCAAAAAGAAATTTTTGTAAAAGTACATTCTTACATGTAAGTTCTTTCATTACATCTACTGTTGCATAATCCAAAAGATAATCAAACAATAATTGTACCATGAGAACATCATATAGTGCTTTTTTACTACATAAAGCATCTTTAATTCCAAATGCCTTTTTCAATGAATCCTCTTTTTTATAAAGTTTTAACTCATAATATAAAACGTCTAAAGAAAAAAGCTCACATTCGGGTATAAGATGTTTTGTTACTTTACATGTATCAATTACATCTCCCTGCCAGACAAAACCTGCCGATATAAGCTTTTGCAAATATAACTTAGTATTGTGCATAATCAATGTATTTTCAGCTTTATTATACTGTTCTAAAAAAGCACAAACAGAACTTTGTACAAAAGATTTTTCAGATGCAATCATTTCATTTGTTATATGATGCACAGCTGAAGCCGATGGCGAAATTTTTTTTCCTTCATTCACTAGTGCATATAAGCCCTTATCTTTATGTAAAACTGCCACAGAACATATAACGTCATCACTTTCAAGTCCGCTTGTTTCTAAGTCAATATATATCAGCATCGCACTATCCGAACTTTTTTACATTTCATACTCATAATAATAAATGAAAAGTACCCTGCAATCAGAATAAATAGATACAACAAATATATACTAAACCAGTCAAAAACATTCTCATAAGAACTCAAAAACTTCATGCTAACAAGAGCAAAAATCATCTCTGCTGCGACAATCCAAATAAGCAGCATTAACCATTTACGCCAAACTTTCACTAAATCACCATAACCAATATTTTCAATACGTTCCGGTCTTGCTTCTTTTGCATCTTCTTTTGGACAACTTAAAAGTTCAAAGTTATATCCGACAATGCATTGATTAAAAATAAATTTTAGACTTCTAAAGAGCATAATCAGTAAAGAAATTCCCCAAGAAAGCGCAAACCAAAATTTAAAAATAGCAAAAAGTGCCACATACACTTCTTTATCTAACGCTTTCATTCCTTGATTTATATAAAGTGCAAGGGTTATTAGTACTGCAATTACAACTGCTAAAATTGTTGTATATAAACTAAGTTTCACAGCCCATTGCAACCATAATAAAAAATAAAACTTACGCACTCTCACTCCCAAAACTCTCTAACATACCATTGTAATGTTCTAAAGTCATAAAACTTTTTTCAAATCGATAGCGAATTACAAATTCTACTACTTTATTTTTTAGCACTTTATCAACACTTTCAACTCTCCCAAAATAAGCAAGAGAAATATTTTTACTTTTTTTTGTTGCATTTTTATCATAGCTAATCGCTAAGATTTGTAAATATTTTCCTGTTTTAATGGCACCCAAATTTTCATTATTGAGAGAAACACCTGAGAGATTTACAGCTTTAAATAAAAATAAATCTTCAAATCTTTCGATTTTTTTATCAATACCAATTTCTTTATACAACTCTTTTAATATTTTTAAATTCTCTTTTCTTGCTGTTTCATAACTTGAAATTTTACTTGTTAAATTTTTTAATCGCTCCAGAGCAGAACTCATCATCATTTCCTTTAAAAAATTAAGTATATCAAAAAAAACTATTTAATTAGATATAATGCCATGAATTAATTAAAGTAAAGAGACTCATGGACTATTTAAAAATACATAAAGCATCTTCTCTTGAAGGTACTATAAATATCTCAGGTGCAAAAAATGCATCTTTGCCTCTTATTGCGATGAGCATACTCGCAAAAAACAGTGTAAATATTAAAAACTTACCGCATGTGGTAGACATAAATACACTTTTAAAATTACTTAGCCATCTTGGTGCTACATGTACATTTTTACAAGATAGAGTAATAGTGGACACATCAACGCTACACGAAACAAAAGCAACCTATGATATAGTCAAAACTATGCGTGCTTCTATTTTAGTTCTTGGACCAATTTTAGCACGTTTTGGACATTGTGAGGTCTCCCTTCCGGGAGGATGTGCCATAGGACAACGTCCAATTGATTTGCATCTTAAAGCACTCGAACAAATGGGTGCAAAAATAGATATTAAAGCAGGCTATATTGAAGCAACAACGCCAAATGGGCTTAAAGGCTGTGAAATAATTTTTGATAAAGTTACAGTTACAGGAACTGCGAATATTGTTATGGCAGCAGCACTTGCACAAGGTATAACTACTATTACAAATGCAGCAAGGGAACCAGAAGTTGTACAGCTATGTGAAGTTCTCAATGCAAGCGGCGTAAAAATAAAAGGTATTGGAACCGCAGTTTTAGAAATACATGGAACAGATGGAACATTACTTAATATAGAAGAATTTTCTGTTATACCAGATAGAATTGAAGCAGGAACTTATTTGTGTGCAGGGGCAATTACTAAATCAGAACTCACACTTACAAATGTAGAACCAAAACATTTAGGTGCTGTTATATCAAAACTTGAAGAGATGGGAAGTACTTTTTCAATCACACACGATAGCATAACAATTCATCCCTCACAAGAGATAAAACCTGTCAAAATTGTTACACAAGAGTACCCCGCATTTCCAACAGATATGCAGGCGCAATTTGTAGCACTAGCAACCCAAGCCAACGGCGTATCAATTATAGAAGAAAGACTCTTTGAAAATAGATTTATGCACGTAAGTGAACTCCAGCGTATGGGAGCAGATATTACGTTAAACGGTCATACTGCAACCGTCAGTGGAAAAACTGAACTTTGTGGAACAGATGTTATGGCAACGGATTTACGAGCTTCAAGTGCTCTTGTTCTTGCTGCACTTGTTGCAAAGGGTGAAACAAATGTGCATCGTATTTACCATCTTGACAGAGGGTATGACTCTCTTGAGAAAAAACTCGAAAATGTCGGAGCAAATATACAAAGACTTAAAGAGTAAATTATTTTACTCTTTAAAAACTATCATTTCGTATAAACTTCTTTTTGTAACAAGCGATTTTTCAGGAGAGACTGAATGTGCATTTTTAGCAAGTTGAACTTCATGACGAAGTTCTGCTATCTCTTTTTCCATTGTATCTATTGTCTCTTTCAAATTTAAAACGATATCAACGCCAGCTAAGTTTACGCCAAGCTCCCGTGTCAACCTCAAAATCAATTTAATTCTATCTATATCTCGTTGGGAATAAAGTCTAATTCTCCCATCCGAACGAGAAGGATTAATTAAATTTTCTCTCTCATACTGACGCAGGGTTTGAGGATGTATATCTAATATTTTCGCAACGATACTAATTAAGTAAACCGGTTCATCATAATGGTGCATTGTTATACCTTCCCTTATACCGTTTTAGGTAATTTTTCTTTCATAGCCGCAACTAATTCTGTATCTAAATCTTCTACAGGAGGTAAAACTATATTTGCTTTTAAATACAAATATCCTCTTTCTTTTGTTTTACGATTCATAGCTCCCATGCCTTTTACACGAAAACGTTGTCCATTTTTTGTATTTTGTGGTACTTTGAGCTTAATCTCTTTTTCTAAAGTTTGTACCGAAATTTTTTCACCAAAAAGAGCAGCATACAAAGGGACATCAATTGTTTTAACTAAATCATCTCCTTCTCTATCATACTCAGGATTTCCTGCCACATGAATTCTTAAAAAAAGATCGCCTACTCTACCATTTTGTGCATGACCTTTACCTTTGACACGCATACGCTCACCATCTTTGACACCTGCCGGGATTTTAATATCAAAACGATCACCATTGACAGAGACAGAGTGAGAACCTCCCAAAATTGCCACAGAAAAAGGAATGGTAACATTTGTTTCCATATCTAAATTAGGCTCCTGATAACGCTGTTGCGAACCAAAACCAGACCCGCCGAAGCCTGAAGCCCCTGCTCCACCAAATCCACCTCCGCCAGAAAACATTTGACGGAGCATTTCATCTAAATCTACATTACCACCTTGACTTTGTGAAAAATCATGGAAATTTTGCCCTCCAAACATGCTGTCACCATACTGGTCATACTGTGCCTTTTTCTCTTTATCGCTCAGGACTTCATATGCAGCATTAATTTCTTTAAATTTTTCTTCTGCACTTGCTTCTTTATTTACATCTGGGTGATATTTACGTGCTAATTTTCTATATGCTTTTTTAATTTCTGATTCACTTGCAGAAGGAGAGACTTCAAGTGTTTTGTACAGTGAGTTACTCATATGTAATTCCTTATAATTATTTATTTAATAGTAGATTTTAATTAGTGGGATTATAGCATATTAGTTGAGCCTATGTCAATCAAGTTTATATTCTTTTATTATGTTATTCATTTTTCATTACACAATGATTGCACATAAGATTTGTACAATACGAGTTGAAATCAAAATAAGGATATAAAATGAATGGAACGATTAAGCATTATATGTATGGTTCGTTATTGGCAGGAGTGGTTTTACTTAGTGGTTGTTCAGCTATGAAAGTAATGATAGAGAGACCATTTGGTTCATCCAAGGATGTAAGTGATGCATCAACTTTATGGAATAAACTTGAAAAAAAAGGTTATATTAATGCCCAATCAACTCTTTATGAAGGCAGCATGCCTCATGGCTCTATTCAAGAAGTGCTTGAAGGTACTGTAGATGGAAAAGTTGTTGTTGTTAAGCGTAATTACAGAGGCAAAAATCTAACTATTGATGATGTAAAAGCAAATAGAGCAAAATATCTAAAGGCAATTACAGTAATGGAAAAAAGAGAAAATGGCTATGATAGCGAAAATAAAGATTGGTTCTATGCAAAATACAATCCAGATGGTTCTCTTGCTAAAAAAATGGGGATGATTCCCTTAGCAGGTCGTGTAGGTAAAGGGGTTGACGGTATGACATGTATATCTTGTCATAGTACTGCACCTGATGGTGAATATAGATTTATCAAAGATGATGATCCAAGACTAAAGCATCTCTAAATGAAAAAATTATCATCCATAGTTTTGTTAGTTATCTTTTCAAATGTACTTGAAGCAAACATCTCACAAGCAGCACAAACCTATCGACTATGTGCTGCTTGTCATGGAATACATGCTCAAACAAAAGCTCTTGGATTATCTCATATAATTCAAGGATGGAACAGTGAAAAAATTTTACAAGCATTAAGAGGATACAAAAATGGTTCCTCCTATGGACACAGTAAGATGGCGTGGATTATGAGAGACAAAACACATAACTTGAGTGATGAAGAGTTACAAATGCTTGCAAACTATATATCGAAACTCAAATAACAAATAAGAATAGTAACGCCAAAAGTGCGTTACTATTCTTTTAGTGGAGAAAGTGACGAATCTCTGAAAAGTATAAACTCATGCCAAACTCATTGGCAGCGTCAATTATTTCATTATCTCTAATTGAACCACCTGGTTCTATAACATTTTTTACACCTGCTTCTGCCGCTGCATCAATCGAATCACGGAAAGGAAAAAATGCTTCTGAAGCAAGAGCACAACCACTTACGTCAAGTCCCATGTCTTTTGCTTTTTTGAGTGCACATTGGGCAGCGTCCACACGACTCGTCATTCCCATACCAACTGCCACCATTGCCGCATTTTTAACATAGACTACACAATTTGATTTTGTGAGGCTTGCCACTTTATAAGCGATTTCTAAATCTTTCATCTCCTCTACCGTTGCAGAATTTTTAGACATAAGTTTTGCATTTTTCACTTCATCATCTTTTACTTTATCTGCATTTTGATAAACAAAACCACCATCAATATGCTTAAAGTCTTTTTTATCATTTGCCAAAATAAGTTTATCTGCACCCATTTCAAAAAGTTTAATACGTTTCTTTGCAGCAAAAACTTTTTGTGCTTCTTCTGTTATACGTCCTGCAATAATTACTTCAATAAATATTTCATTCATTTTCTGTGCCATTGCTTTATCAACTGTACCATTTACTGCGACAACACCGCCAAATGCAGAAACAGGATCACATTTAAGTGCTTCAATATAAGCATCAAGTAAATTGTCACGAATAGCAAATCCACATGGATTCCCATGCTTAGAGATACAAACAGCATTATCATTGCCAAATGCAGAAGCAATCTTAACCGCACCGTTTAAATCTGTAAGATTATTAAAACTTGCTTCACCTTTAAGTGTTTTAAAATTATTTGAGAAATGTTTGTTAAATTCATACAATGCACCATTTTGGTGTGGGTTTTCACCATAACGCGTATTCATAACTTTATTGCCCACTATAAATTGTTTCTCGCCAAAACCTTCATTAAAACGTTCATTCATATAATTTGCTATCATAGAATCATAGGCTGCAGTATGTTCATACGCTTTTATCATAAAACCACGACGAAAATCTTTTGTATTTTTTTCATTTTCTATTGCGTCAATAACTACATCATAATCGCCAACATTCGTTACAATCAATACAGCATCAAAATTCTTTGCCGCTGAGCGAACCATTGCTGGACCGCCGATATCTATATTTTCAATAATATCATCAAAATCATTTGTTCGCTCTATTGTCTCTTTAAAAGGGTACAAGTTTACACAAACCAAATCAATCGGTTCAACACCCAACTCTTTTGCCTGATCTAAATGCGATTGTTTATCACGACGATGCAAAATACCTCCATGAACATAAGGATTTAATGTTTTTACACGTCCTTCAAAACATTCTGGAAATTTTGTTACTTCATCAATTTCAATAGCACTCACACCATTCTCATTAAGCAGTTTATATGTACCACCTGTTGAAATGATTTCATATCCGTTTTTCACCAATGATTTACAAAAATCAACAACACCACTTTTATCGCTTACGCTTACTAATGCTCTTTTCATTAAAACCTCAAAAAAATAAATTATGCTATTTTATCTAAATTGAGTTTAGAAGATGGTAAACTTAAAAAAATAAATCTAGGAGAAGTACGATGCAACAAAATATAGCCATCCTCTGTTCCGGCGGAGATGTTTCCGGTATGAATCCGGCTTTAAAACGATTTGTAGAATATGCTTTAGAAAATAAGCTACAACCTTATTTCATTTATGATGGGTACGAAGGCTTAATTGACAATACCATAAAAAAAGCAAGCTATTGTGATGTTGCGGGTATTATCAATCGTGGAGGCACAAAAATAGGGAGTGCCAGAAGCAAAAGATTTATGGATGCCAAATATCGTACAATTGCTAAAAAGAACCTAGATAAACTGAATATTTCAATGTTAATCGTTCTTGGCGGTGACGGTTCATTTCGTGGCTTGCATCAATTTTACAAAGAACATAAAGTCAAATTTTGCGGTATTCCTTCAACAATAGACAATGATATCTACGGTACTGAGTACTGTTTAGGCGTAGATACTGCACTCAATATGATAAAATTTTCAATAGACTCCATTCGAGATACAGCATCTTCTTTTAAAAGAGCTTTTGTGATAGAAACAATGGGTAATAAATGTGGATATTTAGCTCTGGTTTCTCACCTTACATCAGGTTCTGAACTTTGTCTTATTCCTGAAATAGCCTATAATTTAAGCGATTATGAGCAAAAATTCAAACAAGAAATAAAAGATGGACGTAGATATTTTATAGCTATCGCAGCGGAAGGCATTGTGCAAGACTCTATGGAAATAGCAAAGTGGTTTGAAGAAAAAATTGGTATTGAATCAAGAGTAAATGTACTCGGACATCTGCAACGAGGAGGAAATCCTACCGTAAAAGATAGACTGATGGCATATAAATTTATAACCTATGCAATAGATGGTTTACTAAAAAATAAAAATGAAAGCGTTATTTGTTATACAGAAAGTGGGTTTGATTATAAAAAGATAGACGAAGTAACGAATACCCCTTACACATTAAATAATGAGCTTATAAAATTTATAAGCTCATAGCTAGTATTGACTAAAAGTCACCACTAGCAGCACGTTGAGGAATCTCAGTCATTGCTTTATCAACTTGCGTAGCTAACTTTAACATTTTTGGAGGTAATGGGTAACCACCGTGAATTGCAAGTCTTAAGTTCATAGTAATTAAATATGCATCACCATTACCGTATTGAACATACATAATTCTACATGGCATAAAACCACCAAAATAACGAGAATGGTTCAAGAAAACTTTTGCAATATATAATGAACAAAGAGAATAAATTCTTGCTTCTTTTACTTCATTTGGCTTTGCATCTTTTTTTGTAAACATTTTTACATAGCCAGTAAGTCTCATATTATATTCTTCAGCAAGAGCAGTAATAGATTCTTTTACATCATCACCACTTACATCTTCCGCAACTTTAAATTCTTTCATCATTGCTTTTGCGGGATCACCATCTTTTACAACTTCTGTAAACATATCATCATATGCTGCCATCGCACCATCATCAAGTTTATGTTGACCCGTTACTGCAGTCCAACCCATATGTACTGTTGAACAGCCTGAAGTCAACATCATAACAGCTAAAACGCTTAATCCTAATATTATCTTTCTCATTCGTTTCCTTTAAATTTAATACAAAAAGATTTTACTACCAAATAGATTAAAAGAAATTAAATTATTACAATTAGTTGATAAGTTACACTGATAATAATAACTTATATAAATAGTTATTATAAATCTTGTTCTATTACCCTTTCAAAGGTATTATAATAATTATCTTTTAATTCTTTCATAGACATGCTTATGTCATTAATACGAACCATATCACTACCCACTGTACCAATTTTTTCAATCGACATTGACTCATCAAGCATAGTCTCAAAAGCTTCACAATTTTCAGCTTTTACTTCGATAATGGCACGACTCATACTCTCAGCAAAAATATCTCTATCATCTGCAACACTTATTTCAACATCACATCCGAGTCCACTTGTTGCTGCCATTTTTGCCAAAGCTATGGCAACACCACCACTACTTGCATCTTTTGCACACTCTAGTAGATGTTTTTTATTTGCTTCTATGACTAAGTCCCATAAAGCAAGCTCTTGTTTATAATCAATTTCTGGCATAACACCAGCGACAGTGTCATATAATTCTTTCATATATAAAGAACCGCCAAATTCTGATTTACTCTCTCCCACTAAATAAAGTGCATTTCCCTCAGCTTGAAAACTTGACATTAAAACATTGTTTTCATCATCATTCACACCAACAGTAGCAATAGAAGGTGTTGGAAAGACTGAAACACCGTTTGTTTCATTATAAAGCGAAACATTCCCACCGATGACAGGAGTGGTTAGTGCAGTGCAGGCTTCTTTGATACCTAAACACCCCTCACCGAACTGCCACATAACTTCAGGATTTTCAGGATTACCATAGTTAAGGCAATCTGTAATTGCCAATGGTCTGGCACCGCTCATAGCGACATTACGTCCAGACTCAATAACTGCAGCTGCTCCACCCATTTTAGGATCAATATAGCAATAACGTACATTACAATCAGCCGACATTGCCAAAGCTTTATTATTCTCTTTTACACGAATAACTGAAGCATCAAGCGTCCCGCCATTTTTAATAGTATTTGTTTGCACCATTGAATCATACTGAGTATATATCCATGATTTATCTACAACTTCCATAGATTTTGTCAATTTTTCAAAGGCTTCTTGATTGGACACTCTATCAAAATCATCAATACTTACCTTATGAATATCATCCAAATATACTGGTTTTTTCATAGGACGATTCAGCTCAGGTGCTTCTTCACTGACAGGATCAACTGGCACCTCAGCACATTTTTCTCCATGCCAAAAAAGTTCCATATTGCCAGTCTCTGTTACTTCACCCACAACAGCAGCATCTAAATCCCATTTTTCAAAAATATCAATAATCGCCTGTTCTGAGCCTTTTTTTGCACATAGAAGCATACGTTCTTGAGATTCACTCAGCATAAAATCATACGGAGTCATTCCCTCTTCACGTGCAGGAACTTTATCAAGATGCATAATCATTCCACTTCCTGAACGTCCTGCCATCTCAAATGCAGATGATGTTAGCCCCGCAGCACCCATATCTTGAATACCGATTACATGATCCGTCTTAAAAAGTTCCAAACATGCTTCAAGCAAAAGTTTTTCAGTAAATGGGTCACCCACTTGTACAGTAGGACGGAGTGACTTTGACTCCTCTGTAAAACTATCAGAACTCATCACAGCCCCACCAAGACCATCACGACCTGTTTTTGCACCAACATACATTACAGGGTTTCCATTTCCTTCAGCTTTTCCGTAAAAGATTTCATCGCTTTTTGCAATGCCCAAAGTGAATGCATTTACTAAGATATTTCCATTATAACATTCATCAAAGCTTGTTTCACCACCAATAGTTGGAACACCCATGCAGTTACCATAGCCACCAATACCTTCTGTTACACCACGTACCAAATAACGCTGATGTTTTGAAATATCATCTTTATTCATTACATTTCCAAAACGAAGAGCATTTAAATTTGCAACAGGACGGGCACCCATAGTAAAGACATCACGCATGATTCCACCGACACCAGTAGCCGCACCTTGATAAGGTTCAATAAAACTTGGATGATTGTGTGATTCCATTTTAAATACAGCAGCATATCCATCACCAATGTCAATAACACCGGCATTTTCTCCAGGACCTTGAATGACCCATGGGGCACTTACAGGAAAACCTTTTAAGTGTACTTTAGAAGATTTATAAGAGCAATGTTCACTCCACATAGCTGAAAATACACCTAATTCAACTAAGTTTGGTTCACGTCCTAAAATCTCTTTTATGTGCTTATAATCTTCTTGTGAAAGTTTATGGTTGGCTAACTGTTCATCAATGTTTTGTAATTGTTGGCTCACGGATGTTTCCTAAAAATTGGTTTTTAAAGAAGGATTATATCTAAAAGCTTGTTAGAAAAATTTTAATGAAAAGAAAAATCACTTTTTGTTCGTATATTTCTTTTTAAAGAAAAGATGTTTTTATATTCAATTTTTTCTATTTCATACTCTTTCTGTGCATTTGGAAGTTTTATTTTAAACTCATCTCCAACTTTTTTAGAAAGCATTGCTTTTGCCAAGGGGGAGTGAATAGATATTAGTCCATATTCAGGCTCACTTTCAAGGACACCACAAAGCGTATATACTTCTTCGTCTTCTGTATCTATATTAACGAGAGTAATTGTACTGCCAAAAGAGACATATTTATGCTCATGCAAAGAGGGGTCAATAATATTTGATTTTTGAATCATTTTATTGAGATAAAAAAGCCTCTTGTCAATAAATCGCAGTTTCTCTTTTGCTGCTTGATAATCAGCATTTTCACTTCTATCACCAAGTGCAGCTGCAACGAGCTTTTCATGAGCTACTTTGGGTTTTTCAACTTCTAAAAGATATTTAAACTCCTCAATAAGTTTATCATATCCTTCAAGACTCATAGGCTCTTTCATTGCTCAATCCTAATGTTCATAACCCAAAATATAATATGTCTCTTTATTTGGTAATTTTTTTGTTTGTACTTTAAATTTGTCACGAAAATGCTCTATTTTCTTATCTGCTTCTTGTGCTAACTCAGGTGTAGTAGATTCTATTTTTATTTTAAAATAATCTTTTGAATTTGATAAAGCCACATAAGCATTATTTACTTTTAAATGATCATTTAAATCTAAAATATGTTTCTCGATTTTTTCATATCCAAACGTATTTTTTTGTATCCTTTTAAGCTGTTCCACCAAAGCTTCATTTGGCACATATCCCAATTGAGTTAACATTGCATCATTTTGCATTTACATTTCCTTATAAATTTTTTATGGAAAATAATAACAGTTTTTTGTAAATATTCAGTATGAATTTATATAGAGAGACTATAATTACGTCATATATAAACCATTTAAGAGAGAAAATATGACAGAAGAAATACTTAAAAAGATAAAACAGCTTCCACCACTTCCAGAATCTGCAATGAAAATTGAAGAAGTTTACAGAGACCCTGAGAGCACTTTTAATGATATGGCTAAGATTTTAGAAAAAGATCCACTCTTAACAGCAGATATTCTCAAAGCTGCAAACTCACCGCTTTATGGTTTTTCAAGAGAAATCAATGCAATCAGTCAAGCTGTCGGACTTTTTGGTATGGGAACAGTTCGTGGTTTTGCTTTAGCTTCTATAGTTAAAAAAAGTTTTTCTCTTGATTTGTCGCCTTATGGTATTACAAATGAAATGTTTTCTGAACTTTCAAAAAAGCAGCATGCACTTACAACTGCATGGTGCATACGCCGTGAAAATAAACTTTTGGGAGTTCTTTCACCAGCTGCCTTTCTTGTTGAAATTGGAAAAGTTCTTATTGCGCAACAAATTATGGCTGATAAGAAGGAAGAAGAATTTACACAAGCGAGTAAAGAACTTCAAAACCTTGAAGCTGCAGAAAGAGAAGTTGCCGGGGCAGACACACCTGAGGTAAGTGCCAAAATCTTCAGCCAATGGAAATTTGAAGAAGGGCTTGTTGATGTTATAAAACATTGTCAAGATCCCCAAAATGCAAAAGAAGCATATAAAAAACCTGCACAAATTTTACATGTAGTTCGTACTGCAGTACCAATCAATGCAATTCTCACAGAACAAAGTATACAAGCCGCAAAAGAACTCATCCAAAAGTATGACCTCGACATGGAAAGTTTTGACAAAGCACTTGAAAATATTAAATAAAGTAAAAATTCATTGAAATCATTACTTATTAGGCTCACCCATGGCTTGAGTGAGCAAGATATAACACCAGAAGAGCTCCCTTTCGTCCATGAATGGCTTCATAAAAAATACCTCAAACAACAACATGATATATACAAGTTTAATTCCAAGTACCGTGCAGGTACACTGGGACTCGTTCAAAAAGGAACAGCATATTTACATGTAATTGGTGAAAATATAAAAGACCTCTTTATAAATGAAAATAATTTAGGAGTGGCGAGTGAAGGGGATTTGCTTATTGCTCAAAGAATTTTAGGGCATAGAGGACCTCCAAGTGCAAAAATTGTAGAAACTGTAGGACGTGAACAAACTTACAGTGTAGCCTATATTATACAAAAAGAAGGCCGTAAATCTTTAGTTGAACTCAAAACGGAGTATCCGATTGGAGCAGAAATAACAGCGAAAGAGCTCAATAGCTTTGCAGTAGGTGACTTGTTTAAAGTAAATAATCAAGAAAATACAATTATGGAAAAAATCGGCAATATAAATGACCCGAAATCTGATGAAAAAATTGTTCTTGCCCAGTTTAATAAACATGATGCTTTTGATGAAGAAGTTTTAAAAATTGCGAGTTCATTTAAGGAAGTTGATGCCTCAAAATATCCAAATAGAAAAGACTTAAGAGATTTAACATTTTGTACCATTGACCCTGTTACTGCAAAAGATTTTGATGATGCAATATACTGGGATGATGCAAATAGCACACTTTATGTTGCTATTGCTGATGTAAGTGAATATGTAACTCCTTTTGGCCCTATTGACACCGAGGCAATTTATCGAAGTTTTTCTATTTATTTACCGCATCGCTCTATTCCAATGTTGCCAAGAGAATTGAGTGAAACATTATGTTCACTCCAACCACATGTTGACAGACTTGCCTATGTTTTTGAAATAAAACTCGATGTTAATAGCTTAGAAGTTGTAAAATCAGAAGTTTATGAAGCACTTATGCATTCAGACAGACGTTTTAATTATGAAGAGATTGATCTTTTTTTTGAACATAAACTTCAGGCAAAAACGAAAGAAGAAAAAGAAATTTTCACATGGATACAAAAACTAAGAATACTCACAAATAGATTAAGAGAAAAACGTCTCAAAGAAGGATTTGATTTCCATTCTACAGAAATTGAGATGACACTTGATGCTGATACAAATCTTATTGCAACAACAGTTGCTGAGGAAACTCCTTCACATGGGCTTATTGAAGATTGTATGCTTTTAGCCAACAAAGAAGCAGCAAAACGCTACAAAAGAGGACTTTTTAGAATTCATGAACCGCCTAGCCAGGCAAAATTACAAAAACTTTATCAAGAACTCGCCGGAATTGGTATGCATATAGAAATTAAAAATAGTATTAAAGAAACAATTGATCTTATTCAAAAACAAGCAAAAGCAATGGGTATTGAAGCTGAAGTAGATACATTGATTATTCAATCTCAAATGCAAGCACGCTATTCTCCTATAAATATTGGTCATTTTGGTTTAGGTTTCAAAGAGTATACACATTACACTTCGCCTATTAGAAGATACAGCGATTTAATTGTGCATAGACTCTTAAAAGCCATCAATAGAGGTGATACGCAAGAGCAGTCTTATGTTTTACGAAATATAGAATCTTTAAGTATGTCCATCAGTGAAAAAGAGCGTGAGGCAATGATTATTGAGTCTGAATACAAAGCCAGAAAATATGCTCGTTGGGCACAAGAAAATATAGGAAAAGAATTTAAAGCCAGAATTACAACAACCGACCCTGAATTACGTGCAGAAATCCATGATACCATTATGGGAGCAAGGCTGCATTTTACTGCCGGAGCCGATGTTGCACTTTTTGATGATGTTATCATCAGAATAGACAAGGTGAACATCCCAAGAGCCAGAATTTTTGCAGCAGTAGTAAAGAAAATAGATAAATAATGTATAAAAATGAATTAGACAAGCATATACAAAACAAAACTGTTGCGAATAGTTTTGTCTTTTTTGGAGAAAGTACATTTTTGATAGATATGTATACAAAAATGCTCACAAATATAGAAAATGCAAATATTCTCAACTACTATTATGATGAATACGATTTTAATTCTGCAAAAGCACACCTTTCACAAGGTTCACTTTTTGGGGATAGAAATATTTTAATCATAAAAAGTGAAAAAAAAGTTCCAAAAAAGGAGCTTGATATTTTATTACAACTTTGTGAAAAAAACAGAGATAATATTTTTGTTTATGCCTATTATGGCTCAGACCATAAAACATACAACAATAAAAAGACTTTTTCTAAAACAAATACTATGAATGTTCGATTTTTTCATCCAAAAGAGTATGAAGCACAAAATATTATTTTTCAGCTTGCACAAGAAAAAAATATCAATATTGATAAATTTACAATATTGCATCTGCTTAAAATTCATAATGGAGATATTTCTCTTGCATCCAATGAAATAGATAAGTTTCGTGTATATGATAGAGCAATAACAACAAAAGATGTCGATAATTTAGTGTATGGTCTTGCGAGTATTAATCTTGATGATTTTATAATAAAACTACTTGATAAAAAAGATTTTCGACAGGATTTACAAAGTATTCTTGAGCATGGCGAAGATGAAATAAGAATCATCAGTGCTATCACTGCCTATTTGACACAGCTTTATATGTTTAATATATATATACGTGTTAACGGAGCACCAAATGCTTTAGAAATTTTAGGTTACCCGGCTCCTTCTTTTGTCGTTGAACAAAAAGCTTCTTATGCCATTAAAATCAAACCTGTAACCTATTCAAAACTTCATGAACTTCTCCTATACAGTGAGCTTCAGATGAAAAGTTCGCACATAGATAAAAGTGCTATTTTACTTTCAAGCTTAATCCGATTACAAAAGCTACTTTAAAAAACTGTTTTTAAATATTAATAAGATATAATTACATTATGAATAGTTATGCAGACATATTAAGAAAACACCATTTAAAAGCGACACCTCAGCGTTTGGCAATTACAAATGCACTTGCTTGTAACGGTCATATGACGATAGAGAAGCTTTATGAGATTATGCTCAAGCAGTTTCATTCCATCTCTCTTGCAACAATTTATAAAAATATAAATCTAATGATAGAAAATGCTTTTATACAAGAAGTAAAAATTCCAAATGAAAAATCAGTGTATGAACTTTCAAAAGAGACACATTCACATGTAATTTGTACACAGTGCAACGAAATTCAGGATATACAGCTTGACCTCTCAGCAACAGCAAAGCTTGCTTCACAAACTTCTCATTTTAAAATCAATAAAGCAGATTTACTCTTATCTGGACTTTGCCAAAAGTGTCAACAACTTTAACCTATACTCAGAACAATTTCTGTATAATACACCATTAATTTTTCCAAGAAGGAATACCAATGCGTGGTTATAAAATTTTTGCTGGTTCAGCTAGTGTTGATTTCGCAAAAGAAATTTGTAGTGTTTTAGATGTTCCATTAGCAAAAGCTGATGTAAAAAAGTTTAGTGATGGTGAAATTTCAGTTCAAATTGCTGAAAGTGTTCGTGGTCGTGATGTATTTATTGTACAATCTACTGGTGCCCCGTCAAATGACAATCTTATGGAACTTTTGATTATGACAGATGCGCTCAAGCGTTCTTCTGCTTCTAGTATAACGGCAGTTGTACCATATTATGGCTATGCAAGACAAGACAGAAAAGCTGCTCCTCGTGTACCAATTACAGCAAAACTTGTTGCAAATCTTTACGAAACTGCTGGTATTGACCGTGTTGTAACGATTGACCTTCATGCAGGACAAATCCAAGGTTTCTTTGATATTCCAGTTGATAATCTTTACGGTTCTGTTACATTTGAGCAGTATATAAAAAGCAAAAATCTTAAAAACCCTATCATAGCAAGCCCAGACATCGGTGGTGTTGCCCGTGCTCGTTACTTTGCAAAACGCATGGGACTTGAAATGGTTATTGTTGATAAACGTAGAGAAAAAGCAAATGAAGCAGAAGTTATGAATATCATCGGTGATGTTGAGGGCAAAGATGTCATTATGATAGATGATATGGTAGATACTGCTGGTACAATGGTTAAAGGTGCAACAGCACTTAAAAATAAGGGAGCTACTTCTGTTATGGCATGTGCTACGCATGGCGTACTAAGCGGAAAAGCTTACCAAAATCTTGAAAACGGTGAACTTGATGAGCTAATTATTACCAACACTTTAGAGTCTAAGCCAAATTCGAAAATTAAGGTTTTAACTGTTGCTCCTCTTTTTGCTGAAGTAATCCGTAGAGTCTATCATAACGAGAGCGTAAACAGTCTGTTTATATAGGAATGTCATTGAAAAATATTAGAAACTTCTCGATTATTGCCCATATTGATCATGGTAAAAGCACACTTGCTGATAGAATCATACAAGAGTGTGGCTCTGTAACAGAGCGTGAAATGGGTACACAGATGATGGATACTATGGATATAGAGCAAGAACGCGGTATAACCATTAAAGCACAATCTGTACGATTAGACTATATCAAAGATGGTGAGCATTACATCTTAAATCTTATAGACACACCGGGTCACGTTGATTTTTCTTATGAAGTTAGCAAGTCACTTGCTTCTTCGGATGGAGCTTTACTTATAGTAGATGCAGCTCAAGGTGTTGAAGCACAAACTATTGCCAATGTTTATTTAGCACTCGATAATGACCTTGAACTCATTCCTGTTATAAACAAAATAGATTTACCTGCTGCAGAACCTGAACGCGTAGCTGAAGAGATAGAAGAAGCTATTGGTATTGATGCAACTGATGCTTGTCTTGTTTCAGCAAAAACAGGTGTTGGGATAAGAGAGCTTATTGATGCCATAGTAGATAGAATTCCAGCACCTGTTGGAAACCCTGAAGCTACAACAAAAGCTATTATTTATGACTCATGGTTTGATGCTTATCTCGGTGCCTTAGCCCTTGTTCGTGTTTTTGACGGACAGATTTCCAAGGGACAAAATATCAAACTTATGAGTAATGGTGAAGAACATACTGTACTAGATTTGATGTACCCTCACCCTATGAAGAAAATCAAGACAAAAGCTATTGAATGTGGTGAGATTGGTATCGTTGTTCTTGGGCTTAAAGAAGTAAGTGTTGTAAATGTTGGTGATACCATCACGGATGTTAAAAATCCTACTTCAGAACCTGTTGGAACATATGAGCCTGCAAAACCTTTTGTTTTTGCTGGTATATTTCCTATCGACACAGACAAGTTTGAAGACTTACGTGATGCACTCGATAAACTAAAGCTCAATGACTCTTCTCTCTCTTACGAACCTGAAACATCAGTTGCACTTGGTTTTGGCTTCCGTGTAGGTTTTCTTGGTATGCTGCATATGGAAGTTATAAAAGAGCGACTTGAGCGAGAATTTAATCTTGACCTCATCGCTTCAGCTCCTTCTGTTATCTATAATGTCTACTTAAACAATGGTGACTTTGTGAATGTTCAAAATCCTTCAGAACTTCCAGAAGTAAATAAAATAGATAGAATTGAAGAACCATATGTTAGAGCTACCGTTATTACACCTAGTGAATATGTAGGAAATATCATAACCCTTCTTGTAAACAAACGTGGAACACAAACTAAGATGACTTACTTAAATGAAGAGAGAGTTATGCTTGAGTATGAAATCCCAATGAATGAAATCGTTATGGATTTTTATGATACACTAAAATCTATTTCAAAAGGTTATGCATCATTTGATTACGAGCCTATTGGTTTTAAAGTAGGTGACCTTGTAAAACTTGACATCAAAGTAGCTGGAGAAGCGGTAGATGCACTCAGTATCGTAGTTCCAAGAACTCAGGCACTACCACGTGGTCGTATTTTAGTTAAAAATATGAAAGAACAGATTCCTAGACAACTTTTTGAAGTAGCTATTCAAGCATCTTTAGGTTCTCAGATTATTGCTCGCGAGACTGTAAAATCTATGGGTAAAAATGTTACCGCAAAATGTTATGGTGGCGATATAACCCGTAAACGTAAACTGCTCGAAAAACAAAAAGCCGGAAAAAAGCGTATGAAGTCTATAGGCAAGGTGCAGCTTCCCCAAGAAGCATTTATGTCTGTGCTTAAGATGGATTAAACAAAAAGAATGAAATGTATACTGTGTGAGAATTACTCTCTTACACATATATGTTCATTATGCCAAACAAATTTTCTCACACCAGCCATTTATAGAAGAAAACTTCCAAATGATGTTGATGTGCTCTCTTTTTACAAATATGAAGAAATAAAAGAACTTCTTTTTACAAAACATACAGATATTGGATTTTACATTTATACTATTTTAGCAAAGCTCAGTTTTAAAAAATTTGCAGAAGAATTTCACACAAAAGAAAAATATATATCACTCGCTGTAGATGATGCATGCACAAGCGGCTACTCGCATACAGCCATACTCAATCACTCGCTTAAAAGCTATAATATCAAACCTCTTTACAATAAACTCCGTGCAAAAAATGGTGTTTCCTACTCTGGGAAAAGTAAACTATTTAGACAAGAAAACCCAAGAGATTTTCAATTAAAAAAGCTAAAAAGTGAAAACATCATTTTGGTAGATGATATTATCACAACAGGCTCAACGCTCAATCAAGCCTGTGCGAAAATTGAAGAACAAGGAAAAACCGTCAGTTTTTGCCTTACTTTAACAGATGTCAGCCTAAAATAGACCTTTAAAAAAACTGCCTACATCTTTTCCTATTCTTTTTTGTATCTCTTTTTTCACAGCTTTTGTTGCTGCTTTTTTTATAATCTGTTTGGCATCAACACGCACTTTTGGCTTATTAAGATTTCCTGTAAGTTTCACACTTAAAGGATTACCATTTGCGTTTATACTAATCTTAGAATCAATTGTATTCGCCTTGGAATCTATTTTTGTATTTTTTGTTTGAATTGACGATGTATTTGATTTTAAATCTAGCGAAGCAATTATTTTTTCTTTATTTATATTTGCATTTACATCACCCTTAAAGAGTTGTTTATACAAATCAATATGTGCATACTGTTTTGTTAAATCCAGAACCTGATTTCGCGTAAATGTACCATTTGAAAGCAAGCCTTTAAAATCTCCTTTTGCATTTGCCAAGTTATAAACTAATTTTCCATCTATAGAAGATTTAAATATTTTTGGATAAATAAGCATATCTAAAATATCTAAAGTTTGCAAAGACTTCAAATTTGCAACAAAGTCATCATTATGAAGTTTTGCATTTAGAGTACCTCCTGCAAGCTTCGATACTAGTGTCAAATCAAGGTCTTTTGCCTTTTTAAGCGTACCATTTGCAATAAGAGAACCCTTCAGATGTCTTTGTGATACAAAATAGAGTTTATCAAGATTATGCACTTTGACTTTGAAATCACTTTTTAAAGAAGCCTCTTTTGTATCAAAATGTGCCTGTTTAACATCAAAATTTGCAAGATTTGATACAAAATTAAGTTTTGTATCAATAATGTTTTTATTTAATGTTGTAAATGTAGTAGCACTAAAAAAAGTTCGTGGCATTCTACTTTTAAATTTATAAGCTTTTGTTATGTATTTTGAATCAACAAAGCCTTTTGTTATTTTAGAATGGATAGTACCGCTTAAGTTTTTAGGATTGGCATTGGCAATTTTTACATTCATATCAAACAAAGCATCTGCGTAATGAGGCTGATTTAACATATAAAGCAGTTTCTGTAATTTTAAGCCTTTTATGTCAGCTTCTACACTTTTAGCTGCAAAATCATGCAAAGTAGCTAAAAAAGTTGTATGAGATGATGCTAAATCACTTTTTCCACTTATTAACATTTTATCTTTATTTCCTGTAACTGTTCCATTGAGATTTAACTTCCCTCTTATATTAGCTGAAATAATTGGTTTAAGCAGGGCTAATTCTTTTACATGTAAAGCATATTTTGCATTCACATTTAAAGGCTCAGGAACAATTTTACCTCCAGATGTAATTTTTGCAAGATTTGAATTGAGTATATATGTATAGTCTACATCATCACCTTTGAGTTTTGCATCCAAATTCATTGCAAAAGCTGTTGTTGGAATAGTTACATTAAAATCTTTTTTCATCACTTTGGAGTTTATTTTTCCATCCTTTGTAACGAAAAGAATATTTCCATCAAGTTTATGCGGTGTAATATTTTTAAAATTAACAGATACATCCATGTTTGCACTTGCATAAGGTTTTTGGTTCAGCATATGAAGTAAAGATTTTAAATCTGCATTATTTATGCTGGCAATAATTGCACTTGGCTTTAGGTCTTTCATAACAACTTTATAGTCTGTTTTACTCTTAGCAACATCACTTATACCAAGCACTGTAAAAAGATTTTTATCGCCTATCACAGTACCATTTGTTGAAAAAGAGTCTTGCAATTGCATAGAGGTCAAAGCTTTCAATGTTTGTAACTTTTTTAAATCTACATTGTACTTTATATGAAAAGATTGAGAAAAAAGTGAGTAATTCCCCTCTATTTCAATGGTATTCTTTGGATTTAACTCTAAAAGTATTTTAAAATCACTCAAAGACAAAGAAAAAACTTTAAGTTTACTGACAAGTTTTGTTTGTTCTTTTATTTTACTCTCTATAATAGGCTTAAGTAGAGAATTTCCAAAGCTTGTAAAAGCAACAACATATACCAGAGCTAATACTCCAACGAGCAGACCAAGTAACCAAGTTAAATATTTCATAATATTTCTCCATCAATTTTCTTTTATAATAATACTCAAGATAAGCTTCATTGTAGTTTTAAGTGCACAAATAATAGATTGATACACATAGACTAAAGTTACTTTATATAAAATAAACAAGTAACACTTGACATTGTTACACTCAATATGTATAATACTACTCTAATTTCAATGAAAGAGGAGAGGTGAATAGTTATGTCAGAGAAAGAAAATACTAATAATAATGAAGCGGACAGCAATGAAGAAGAAGTTGTTGAAGAAGCGGTAGAGAATGAAGTAGATTTACTACAAAATGAACTTGTAGAATTAAAAGACAAGTATGCACGTGTACATGCTGATTTTGATAATATTAAAAAAAGATTGGAACGTGAAAAATACACGGCGGTAGAATATGCAAATGAAAAATTTGCAAAAGATATGATACCTGTTATTGATTCTCTTGAAATGGCTCTAAAATCAGCTGAAGCAGATGCACAACCGCAAGAACTGATAGAGAAGCTCAAAGAGGGAATAGAACTTACACTGAAGCAATTTACAACAGCACTTGAAAAGCATGGTGTTTCAATGGTATCACATGAAGAAGCATTTGATCCTAATATTCATAATGCTATTCAAAGTGTTGACAGTGAAGATGTTGAGAGTGGGCAAATTGTTCAAACTTTTCAAAAAGGCTACAAGTATAAAGAGAGACCTTTACGAGAAGCAATGGTTGTAGTTGCGAACTAGATTCGTTCAATGCAACATTAGTTGCAAAACTAATTTTTAAAACAATGTACAATTACACTGTTTAAAAAATAAATAAATATAAAATAAAATTAAGGAAGATGGTATGTCAAAAGTAATAGGTATAGATTTAGGAACAACAAATTCATGTGTTGCTGTATATGAAGGTGGTGAGGCAAAAATAATTCCAAATGCAGAGGGTAAAAATACAACGCCTTCGGTTGTTGCATTTACAGATAAGGGAGAGGTTTTAGTTGGAGATCCAGCAAAACGTCAAGCTATCACAAATCCAGATAAAACTATTTCATCAGTAAAAAGAATTATGGGTCTTATGATGAATGAAGAAAATGCAAAAGTTGCACAAAGCAAGGTAACATATAAAATTGTAAACAAAGATGGAAGTGCTGCTGTTGATGTCGCGGGTAAAGTATATACACCACAAGAAATTTCAGCAAAAATTCTTACAAAACTAAAAGAAGATGCTGAAAGCTATTTAGGTTCAAAAGTTACAGATGCTGTTATTACAGTTCCTGCATACTTTAATGATGCACAAAGAAAAGCAACAAAAGATGCTGGTACTATCGCAGGATTAAATGTTCTTCGTATTATAAACGAACCAACTGCATCAGCACTTGCATACGGACTTGACAGTAAAAGTGATGAAGATGTATTAGTATATGACCTTGGTGGTGGTACATTTGATGTTACAACACTAGAAATTAGCGAAGGTACTTTTGAAGTTCTATCAACTGATGGAAATGCATTCTTAGGTGGTGATGACTTTGATAATAAAATTGTTGATTGGTTAGCATCTGAGTTTAAAGGTAGTCATGGAATTGAGCTTAAAAATGATAAAATGGCACTCCAACGTCTTAAAGATGCTGCAGAAAATGCTAAAAAAGAGTTAAGTGCAGCAACAGAAACTGAAATCAATCTGCCATTTATTACAATGACAGAAGCTGGGCCACAACACTTAGTTGTAAAACTGACTCGTGCTAAATTTGAAGGAATGATTGAAACACTTGTTGATGAAACAATGGAACACATTAATACTGCGATGAAAGATGCTGACTTAAGCAAAGGCGACATTAAAGAAATCATTATGGTTGGT
>Ga0256829_1000995_pt1 | contig 24673 bp, 26 predicted proteins | sample 131447metaG_FD_185979 | JGI IMG/M metagenome (GOLD analysis project Ga0256829, IMG submission 185979) | Hydrothermal vent microbial communities from Lau Basin, Pacific Ocean - 131-447 | ecosystem: Environmental > Aquatic > Marine > Hydrothermal vents | place: Pacific Ocean: Lau Basin | collected...
AAGTTGTTCGATAATATTTTTGGACAGACTCAATATGCAGCATAATCAAAAACTGTGCGCATACATTTCAGACGCATTTAACGATTGGAAAATACTGTAAAGAACTTTTGGGGTCAGGGCTTGTTTCGCGCATTTCCATGCCACCTAACTTATTATTTATTGCGATTATTTAAGACCTAGCTCTGAGAATCGGGGACGGTTTATTCTTTATAATTTCCCAAAATACAATGTTTGGTAAAGATTCCAGCTTCATGCATGGTCCACTCACTTTGAGACTTCTGTTTCATACCCTTACACCATGATTCGCTGCCAGGTTCAGAAAAACATGCAGAAAGCAGCGGTGCCAGTAATAATAAACGCGCAACAACCATCGTTTTTTTTCATATAAACCTCCCCAACTGAAACATTCCCACCTTATCCATATTGGTCATGCATAAACAGCTCTCGCCGCCGCAATCGCCACACCATGATTCACAGGGGCATGTAAACGTGCCAACACATCATCCAATGCTGCAAGGCATTTGAAAATATTCTCTTTACGACAAGCATAGTCCATCAAACCAATACGCCATACTTTTCCTGCCATCACACCCAAATCTGCGCCAATTTCCAGTTGATAATCCTGAAGCAACAAACGTCGCACCTCTGCATCATCCACACCTTCAGGAATCCGCAAAACTTTTGGGGCAAGTCTTGCAATCATGCATTTCTTCAAGCTATTCGCATGGTTACCTTATGCCCAAGCTTGGTAAGGATATTCACAAGCATATCAATGGTGAATTTATCCACCTTACCACGAATCAAATCGCTAACCCTTGGCTGGGAAATACCCAAAGCCTTCGCCGCTGCAACTTGCGTCATATTTTTTTCAGCAAGTGCCTTATCAACTTCAATCATAAGTTGTGAACGTAGCTTTAAGTTGGTGGCTTCTTCTTCATTAAAGCCAAGATCTGCAAACACGTTGCCACTAGATTTTACTGACATATCAACCTCCTAATTCACTTAAACATTTCTTAGCCATATCAATAGCCTGTTGTGGCGTTTTCTGTGTTTTCTTTTGAAAGGCATGTAATACATACACCGCATCAGCAAGCTTCACCGTATAAATCACACGGTATGCACCATCCGCACAACGTATGCGAATTTCACGAACACCCGAACCAATAACTTTTATAGTTTTCCAGTCGCTGGGTTCAAGTTTATTTTGAATCCTATCCAACTGAAACCCTGCTTCACGCTTTGCATCCACTGGGAAAGCACGCAGTTCATCGAGTGAGTTGCCAGCAAAATGCAATTCTTTCATAGTGGAGCGTTATATATATTTTTATATAATATCAAGGCTTCCGTTTCATTGGTTATATTGCACCCCATCATAGAGGTCTCTCCTACCCATAAACTGCCTTTGCCGCTGCGATGGCAACACCATGATTTACAGGGGCATGCAAACGTGCCAACACGTCATCCAAGGCAGCAAGACACTTGAAAACATTCTCTTTACGACAGGCATAACCCATCAAACCAATACGCCATACATTACCTGCCATCACACCCAAACCTGCACCAATTTCCAATTGATAATCCTGAAGCAATAAGCTGCGTACAGTAGCATCATCAACACCTTTCGGAATCCGCACGGCATTAAGTTGTGGCAAGCGCTCGCCCACAGGCACAACAAAATCCAGACCCAATGCTTCAAGCCCAGCCTTTAGAGCCTGATGATGTTGCTGATGACGTGCCCATGCGTTTTCCAAGCCTTCGTTTTGCAACATCACCAATGCTTCGTGTAATGCATACAGTGCATTCACAGGGGCTGTATGATGGTAAGTCCGCTTTGTTCCCGCACTCCCCCAATAACCCATAAGTAAATTTAAATCTAAAAACCAACTTTGCACCGCTGTTTTACGATTTCTTACAATCTCCAAGGCAGCATCAGTAAACGACACTGGTGATAAACCTGGCGTGCAAGACAGGCACTTTTGCGTGCCTGAATACACCACATCCACGCCCCAATCATCCACACGCAGTGGCGTGCCGCCTAGAGAAGTCACCGCATCCACAATCGTTAAACAATCATAGCGATGCGCCACTTCACACATGGCTTGCACATCCGTATTTGCACCCGTTGAAGTTTCGGCATGCACAAAGGCGACAAAGCGCGCCTCTGGATGAGCTTTAAGCGCGTCTTCCAACTTGTTCACATCACATGCCCGACCCCATGCATCATCCACCATCACCGCAGTCGCACCACAGCGTTCGACATTTTCTTTCATGCGTCCGCCAAACACACCATTTTGGCATACAATGACCGTATCACCAGACTCTAATAAATTCACAAAGCAGCATTCCATACCCGCTGAACCAGGTGCCGATACGGCAAAGGTTAATTCATTTTTTGTTTGAAAAGCGTATTGTAGAAGAGCTTTTACTTCATCCATCATGTTTACAAACAAGGGATCAAGATGCCCAATGGTCGGGCGAGCCATCGCCGCTAAAATACGCGGATGTACATCCGAAGGACCAGGTCCCATCAATGTGCGTTGTGGTGGGTAAAATGATTTAATCATAAAGATTTCCTTAGCTTTTCTGATAGCTGTATCACTTGCTGTTGTAAGGATTCCAATGAACCATCATTCTGCAAAATATAATCAGCATGTTGATGTCGCATAGCATCATCACACTGACGCTCGACAATCTTATCAAACATCGCTTCATCCTGTTTTCCACGCGCCACAACACGCTCTTTACGCAATGTTTGATTAGCAAGCACAACAATTACACTATCCATACGTGATGCGTCACCCGATTCCAATAGCACAGATGCCTCAATCATTGCGTAAGAAGCACTCTGTTTTTTTAACCATTGTTGCTCATAAGCTACAATTTCAGGGTGTAAAATAGCATTTAGCCGCGCTGTTTGCTTCACATCAGAAAAAGCTCGTGCAGCCAATAGCTTCCTATCAATACCACCTTGTTCATCCTGAATATCTGAACCAAAGTCATTCACCAATGCAGATTGAATCGTTGCACTCTCAAGCAGCTCTCGACCCACAGCGTCCAAATCAAGCACCGGCACTCCTATATCAGCAAACATCTTGGCAACTGTGCTTTTGCCACTTCCAATACCACCAGTTAAGGCAATGGCTCTCGTCGTTGATTGCACTATCACTATCTTTGCGTACCCATAATCAGTGCCGCATACCACTGCACAAATTGCTCACCCCATAAAAAGTAGAGCATGCCTGCCAATGCCAAATAAGGGCCAAAAGGAATTTCTGTTTGCCTATCTTTGTTCGCTAATTTTAAATATACAATGCCGACAACCGCACCCACAAACGATGATGCAAACACAATAAAGGGTAATGCCTGCCAGCCCATAAAGGCTCCTAGCATGGCTAGCAATTTGAAATCACCATAACCCATACCTTCTTTGCCCGTTACTAACAGAAAAATCCGTGCCACCAGCCAGAACACGCCATATCCAGCCACGGCACCAATCGCCGCTTCCATAAAAAAACCAAACCACCATGCAAACAACAAACCAATCACAATACCAGGCAAGGTCAAAACATTGGGCAATAGCCCCGTTTCAAGATCAATCAAGGTCAAAATCCACAGTAGACTAATGAGGATAATTGCCTGCAATAGCACTGGATTGAAACCATAATGATATGCCAGCCAAGCCCAACTCATGCCCATCAAGGCTTCTAAAAAGGGATAGCGTGCTGAAATACTACCCGAGCAATGCCGGCATTTTCCAGCCAATACCAGCCATGAAAGCAACGGTATATTATCATACCAAGCAATATCATGCCCGCAGGCAGGGCAATGGCTACCAGGGAATGCCACGGACTCCCCACGTGGAATCCGATACACACAGACATTGGCAAAACTGCCAACCATCAAGCCAACAAGCCCACACATCGCAATAACAAAAAGTTGTAAATCCACATCAATCACCTTTCATAGACAGTTTTTTCATACGATAACGTATCGACCGAAAAGTAATGCCCAATAATTTTGCCGCTTTTGTCGCATTACCACCTGTTTCCGCCAAGGCTTCCGAAATTAACTGTCGCTCCACACCCGCAACAACCTCATCCAAATTACTATCCGCACGCTGCATTACATCCAAACCAATCCCTACTGCCTCACTCGGTGCATAAAGCTCATCCAGCAATGATACATCCAATTCATGATCGTCCGACAATGCAATCAAACGCTGCAATAGATTTTCCAACTCTCGAACATTGCCCAGCAAAGGCAACTTCATTAGTCGCTTCATACATACAGCGGGAACATCGACATTGCCGCCTGCCCGCTTAATCAATGCTGCAACCAAATCTGGTATATCCTCACGCCGCTGTCGCAAAGCAGGCATATGAACAGGCACAACATTCAACCTATAAAATAAATCCTCGCGAAAACGCCCCTGCTTTACTTCTTCTGCCAAATCGCGATTGGTTGCGGCTACAATCCTTACATCCGCCAATTGCTCGGCATCTGCGCCCACAGGACGAAAGCTTTTCTCCTGTAAAACACGTAGTAATTTCACTTGAATGCTTAATGGCATTTCACCAATTTCATCTAAAAACAACGTGCCACCCTGTGCTGATTCAATCAATCCTGTGCGATTGCTATCGGCACTGGTAAAAGCTCCTTTGCGATGTCCAAACAATTCAGATTCGAACAAACCTTCAGGAATCGCTCCGCAATGTACGGGAACAAAAGGCTCTTCATGGCGCATGGAATATTGATGTACAAAGCGCGCTGCGAGCTCTTTACCAGTGCCTGACTCACCAGAAATAAGTACCGTAAAATCACGTTTTGCAGCTCGTAAAAGACGCTCTTTCACATGTTGCATCACATCCGAATGAGCCACCAATAAGTTATCTTTTTCTATCGTACTAGAAGAGCTTTTCCTTTTTTCTTTCAGTAAAGGGCTTGCTTTACTGGGCTGAGCTTGCTCTCCCATGTTTGCTGCTAATGCTCGTTCAATAGCACTTCCTAACTCTTCGCTGGAAACGGGTTTGGTTAAGTAATCAAACGCGCCATCACGCATGGCCTCCACAGCGGTTTCAGAGCTTGCATAAGCTGTCAGTAATAGCACCTGTGCCTTAGAACATTGCTCCGCAGCCATGCGTACAACTTCCAGCCCTCTATCGCAACCATCCATGCGCAAATCTGTCAGAACCACATCAAAAGAACTTGATGATAAAGCCACAGAGGCTTCTTCCACGCCTGCACAAGATGTAACCAAATGCCCCATCGACTCTAGGTTCAAAGCTAATACTTGCCGCGCATTGGCCTCATCTTCCACCAATAAAATATCAGCCATATTGCTCCCGCTCCGTATTATCTTCCCGCACACAAAATGTCGTTGTCTCGGCATCACTTTCCACATCAATCTGCCAATGATTGGCTTGGCATACCTGCCAGACCGTTGCCAAACCCAAACCCGTACCACCAGCACGTTGTGATGCAAAAGGCTCAAACATATGCTCTCGTATAGATTCAGGAATACCATCACCATGATCGCACACAGTAAACTGCCAATGTCCTGCATGCTCTGATGCGTGTAGTGAAACTGAATGTGGGGCAGGGCTCGATAAGACAGCATTACGTAATAAATTATCCAATACCAAACGCATATGATCCGCATCAATATGCAATACACCTATATCACAACGCAAATCCACGCAGTATTTCTGCTCCGAATCTACCGATTCAACCGATGCAATAAGCAAGTCAAATGCTTCAATGTCTTTCGGTTTTGGCGTAAATGGTTTGGTGTAATCAAGCATGTCTGCCACCAAACGATTCAAACGCAATATTTCTTCACTTACAATGCGCTGAATATCTAACTGCTGCTTTTCTGGTACGCGCATCACCAATTCAACAGCTTGCGCAATGGTATGCATAGGGTTGCGCAACTCATGCGCCAACATCGCGGCCATCCTACCCATTGCTGCCAATTTTTGATGCTCAATGACTTCTTTTTCCAAGCCGCGCAATTCACTCACATCAACCAGCGTTAGCCACCAACAAGCTCCCGCATATAACTCTGGAAATTTACCCACTGTTATCAAATATTCAGCTTTGTCCTGTTGCCATTCACAACGGTAACTATCCTCTCCTACAGGTCGCTTTAGAAAAGCTAGAACCTCCTTTGGAAAAGCCTGAAGCTCACTCACATTTAATTGCGAATTCTCTGATATATCAAACATCGTACAAGCAGCAGGGTTACTATCTCGAATCGTTAAATGCTCATCCAAGACCAATACGCCCTCCTGCATCAATGCCATCAAGCGTGTGTGTAATGCCTGAAAATCCTGATGCTGGCGAGCCGCACGACGGCTTTTGTCGCTTAGTGCAGCATGACGACGTGCAATCACTGCCATCACACCGCCAACCAACAACAATACCGATATTTGCAAGAGGAGCGTTAACGGTGCATCGGCTGGAAGCAGCACTTCTTGCCTCCATGCAAAACTATAAATAGCAGTTAAATAGCCCATGCAAGCAAGTACCGTAATACTTAATACAAGCAGCACCACAGCCTGTGTTCCCGCAGCCACAATCACCAAACCAAACAGTAAAATAAAAGGGCTTTCATACCCTCCTGTCGTAAATACCAACAATGTGACTAACAATATATCTGAGAAAAACTGAATAAACAACTGAATACTGATAGGCAATTGGCTGCGAAAGAAAAAACTCTGAAGCACTGAAAAGCCCACAAACAATAAAGTTATATAAGCCAATAGTCGATGATGATCCAAGCCAAGGTTAGGCAAGTTAAACCAGTTCACCATCAGCAAGACAAGTACCATCGCCATGCCACGCCACAACAATAGCTGCATTAAATGGCTGCGATTTTCAAATTGTATCGTCATGAGTTATGCCATAAGAAGTCTAAAAAAGCGTTGCGTAATAGAGCAGCACTTCTTCATACTTGTTTATACCACCGAAGCCATTTGGAAGATAGGTAGATACATCGCAATCACCAAACCACCAATCACAACACCCAAGAAAGCCATAATAATAGGCTCCATCAAAGCTGTCATACCATCCACTGCAACATCCACTTCCTCTTCGTAAAAATCAGCAATCTTAGATAACATTTCTTCCAAGCTACCTGTTTGCTCACCAATCGAAATCATCTGAGTCACCATCACAGGGAAAATCTGACTTTCTTCCAAAGGTTGTGTCAAGGTCATACCCTGACTAATCGAGCCTTTACACGTCAGAATAACTTGCTCAATCACCACGTTACCCGATGTTTCTGCAACTGTATCCAGCGATTCTAAAATGGGCACGCCCGCTGCCGTAAGCGTTGAAAATGTGCGACAAAAACGCGCCACCGCGCCTTTACGCAACACATCGCCAATCACAGGCAAGTTCAACAGTAGCTTATCCAATTGATAATGCCCTTGCGGGGTTTTATAAATTGCTTTTATAGCCCAAATCAAAACAAATGGTGTAAACAGTACAACATACCAATATTCCACAAATAAGTCCGAAATTGCCATGGCGATTTTTGTAGGCCCTGGCAATTCAGCACCAAAAGATGAAAACATTTCACTAAATACTGGAATAACAAAGATCATCAAAATCGAAGTTACAATGAAAGAAACGGCCAAAATCGCAATTGGGTAAATCATTGCCGATTTAATTTTACTTTTAAGTGCGATAGCTTTTTCTTTATACGTACACAAACGCAATAAGATACTATCCAAAATACCACCCTGCTCACCAGCTTCCACCAATGAACATGTCAGACGGTCAAACTCTTTCGGAAACTTTCGTAGCGTTTCCCCCAAAGGCGTACCACCTTCCAACTCAACCCGAACCTCTTTCAACAACTTTGCCATAGCTTTTTTATCAGATCCGCGCTCAGCAAGTTCAAAACATTGCACCAAAGGTAAGCCTGCATTAATCATCGTTGATAGTTGGCGAAAAAATATGGATATATCCTTCTCTTCTACCTTTTCAGGAAAAATTTCAATTTCCATCGGCTTTTTCTTCACCTTAATATCAGTGAGTCCTTGCCTGCGCAAAGTAGCCATTGCAATATCTTTATTGGCAACCTCAAGCTCGCCAGCTTTACTTTGACCTTGCCTTGTTTTTGCCGTCCATTTAAATTGTGCCATCAGTCACCTACCGTTACACGCAGACATTCTTCGAGCGAAATCGAACCGTCACGCACCTTATTCAAGGCTGCCATACGCAATGTTTTGACACCTTGAGACACTGCAATATCGTTAATGTCATCTGAATTTTTCCCAGCATATACAGCATCACGAATCTCATCCGTGACAGGCATCACCTGATAAATCCCCACACGCCCTTTATAACCTGTTCCATTGCAGGTATTGCAACCCTTACCTTGCATCGGCTGAAAAGAACCAACTTCTTCAGCTGGTATGCCTGCATTGATTAATGCCTCAGCAGGCACCTCAATAGGCTCAGAGCATTCCTTACATGTTCGACGACCCAAACGTTGCGCTGTGACTAAATTAACAGCCGAGCCTACCAAAAAGGATTCAATGCCCATATTCACCATGCGCGTCATCGTCGAAGGTGCATCATTGGTATGTAACGTCGCCAACACCAAATGCCCCGTAAGTGCCGCCTTAATACCAATCGCTGCCGTATCATAGTCACGAATTTCACCAATCAGGATAATATCTGGATCTTGACGTAAAAATGACTTGAGTGCCGCTGGAAAATCCAAGCCCACAGCAGGATTTACATTGACTTGATTGATACCCATAAAGTTAAACTCAACAGGATCTTCTGCAGTACAAATATTCACGCCAGGCTGATTTAATTCAGCTACCGCCGAATACAGGCTTACCGTTTTACCCGAACCTGTAGGCCCTGTTACCAACACCATGCCATAGGGTTGATGAATGTGATGCTGGAAATTTTTTAAATCACCCTCTTCATAGCCAAGTTTCACCATATCCAATTGTAAATTGGAAGAATCAAGCAAACGCATCACAACCTTTTCTCCAAACAAGGTTGGCAATACCGAAACACGAAAATCAACTGTCTTGGCTTTGGACAAACGCAATTTAATACGTCCATCTTGCGGCACCCGGCGCTCGGCAATATTCAATCGTGATTGAATTTTAAGCCGCGATACCATCGCATCACGCATTTTCAAAGGCGGTCGCATAATTTCATGCAATACACCATCCACACGGTAGCGCACCCGTAAGGTTTTCTCATAAGGCTCAATATGAATATCAGATGCGCCTCGTTTAATCGCATCCAATAAAATAAGGTTTACCAGCTTTACAACAGGTGCGGTTTCCGTTTCAGCCGCCAGCGAATGCTCGTCCATCTCCACATCTTCGGTGTCAACAATTTCCATCTCATCAGCACCAAGCTCGCCCATCACATCTTCAAGCTGCTGCCCTGCACCGCCCATTTCCTCAAGTTTCGCAAGAATCTGAGACTCTGTTACGACGACCACATCAACTTGGCTTCCGCTAATAAAAGCAATTTCATCCAAGGCATTGATATCATATGGGTCGGCAACAGCTAAGGTAATAGCATTGCCTTTCCGATGAATCGGAATCACTGCATTTTTACGCAGCATATCAATGGGAATATCCGTTAAATCTAATTTAACATCAACTTTACTTAAATCAATCACAGGCCTGCCAAATGATTTACCTATAAACTTCGCAAGATCTTCTTCTGTAAACAAACCAGATTTCACCAACTCAGCCGTTAAACTAACCCCATTTAACTTCATCTCACGCTGAGCATGCGCCAACTGCTCTTTATTAATGGCTTGCTTACGCAATAAGATATCACCAAGTCTAGTTTGCCTCATTTACAACCCTCCCAGCCTAGAAGCAGCGTTGCATTTCGCTTGAGCTTCCTTTCCATCCACGTCAATGTATCTAATATATCAGGTGTCTGCTGTGGATGCCAGTTTGTGAATGATTTTGCTCCCTGCGCAATCAACATCGGCAAACCATCTGTCATAGATCGCTCCGATGAATTTGCAGCTGCAATGAAAGAAGTCTGACCTGTTGGTTTGTAAACAGCATCCATAAGCCAGCCATTGCCACTGATTTGAAAAGGAAATATATCCGATGATGCTAAACCAATACTAGTCGTATTCATAACCATTGGAGATTTATTGCACGCAGTCGTAACGGCATCTTGCTGCCAAGCAATCGCTTCGCAAAGCATGCTCGGATAATGATGCTTCGCATGTTCGATTAACTGCTTTACGCGCTCAGGGGAACGGTTGCATACTGCAACGCTTGATACACCTTGTTTATGTGCCGCATGCAATACCGCACGGGCTGTTCCGCCAGCTCCAAATAATAAAATTTGTTCACCTTTTAACGCCAGACCTGTGCCTGCAAGCACTGCTGCAACACCTTGCCAATCCGTATTGCTTGCCTGCCAGCTACCATTCACTAATTTTAATGTATTCGCAGCCCCGATACACTGCACATCTTCATCGGCTTGCACATATGGCAACACGGCTTCTTTATAAGGAACAGTTACATTGATACCCTGCACACCAAGGGCTGCCAGTCCGTCTATCGCCTTTTTTAAGTCTGCCTCTTCAACATGATATGGCACATATACCACGTCCAAATCATATTGCTGTGCAAAATAAGCCTGAAACACTGGCGATAGCGAGTGTTGAATCGGGCATCCAATGATGCCATAGATATTTGTTTTACCTGTTATTTCCACGTTGTTCGAGCGTAGTTCGCATCATCACTTCTGTCAAAAGGAAAGCTTGTTTTCAGCATTATTCAACCGTCACTGATTTTGCTAAATTTCTTGGCTGATCCACATCCGTGCCCTTAGAGCGCGCTACTTCATATGCCAATAACTGCAATGGAATAGATGCCAATAGTGGGGCTGTGAAAAAATCACCTTCTGGCAATTTTAATATAGCATCTGCATGTTCTGGGCAGTCTTCTTCATCAGCATCGGTCAGTAAAATAACCTTTGCTCCACGAGCCTTTACTTCATACAAGTTTGAAATCACCTTCTCCAAATGATACTGCTTCGGCGCGATTACAATCACAGGAAGTTGCTCATCAATCAAGGCAATAGGTCCATGCTTCATTTCACCTGCTGCATAGCCTTCTGCATGGATATATGAAATCTCTTTTAGCTTTAAAGCTCCCTCTAAAGCCAAGGGATAACAAGGGCCACGACCCAAAAACAAAGCCCCATGCACATTGGCAAAAAGCGGTACCAATGGCGCAATTTCATCCTTGCCATTCAGTAAAGATTTCATACCTTCCACGACATCCAAAAATGCCTGATAATGCCCTTGCCATGCATCAGCTTGGATGCAACCAGCACGCATCGCCAACTTGATGGAAAACAAGGCCAACACCGTCAACTGTGCTGTATAAGCCTTGGTTGATGCCACACCAATTTCAGGGCCTGCACAAAGCTCAATAAAACCGCTGGATTCACGAACCAACGAAGAGCTCGCCACATTGCAAATGGCCAAGGTATAATTTTCAGGTGTTCTTTCTTTAAACAAGCGTAATGCCTCTAAAGTATCTGCCGTTTCGCCCGATTGAGACAGCGTAATCAACCAAGTATTGTCACCAATCACAGGGTTTCGATAACGGTATTCAGATGCCACATCTACTTCAACTGGAATCTGCAAATAGCGCTCAAGCCAATAGCGCGCGGTTAATGCTGAGTGGTATGATGTTCCACATGCCACCATTACAATACGCTCTGGTAGGGCTGTTAATTCAATAAAGTCAGCATGTTCAAATGCAATATGTGCACTATCGGCATAAGCATGCACAATATTGGCAACCACACTTGGCTGTTCATGAATCTCTTTCAGCATATAGTGTGCGTAGTCACCCTTACCCACTGTCGACCCTGTATAAGGAAGCTCTTGCCAACTGTGTTGCAGAGCCTTGCCATCGCAATCATACACATGCACCGAATCGTTTTGGATATAGCCCCACTCACCCTCATCCAAATACATCACATCTGCTGCAAGCCCTGCCACAGCCAAACCATCGGATGCTATATAGTGCCCATGACTGTTACGCGCCAACAATAAGGGGCTTCCCTTACGAGCAAACCATACTTTATCCGCGTCACTTTGCTGCACAACACCGATTGCATAAGCACCCTTTAAACGTGCCAACACCTCCTGCATCGCTGCAAACATCGCTTTACCTTCTGATAATACCTGCGACAACATCCAAGGAATGACTTCCGTATCAGTATCCGATGCAAAGCTCACGCCTGTCTGTTGTAGCTCTTTTCGTAAAACATCATGATTTTCAATAATACCATTATGCACCACTGCAATATTATCACTGCAATGTGGGTGTGAATTGCGCACAGTCGGTTCGCCATGCGTCGCCCAACGTGTATGCCCAATACCCAACAAGCCATCATGGTGATTGCTAAGCAATGCAGCTTCTAAATGATGCAGCTTGCCAGCCTCTTTTGTGCATTCAAACGAGGTCTCATACAGCGTACAAATACCAGCACTATCATAACCGCGATATTCCATACTTTTCAGCCCTGCCAGCAAATCTGCGGCAATAGGCTTAAAGGAAACCCCACCAATAATTCCACACATTAGCTTTTCTCTGGCCTCTTCCAATCTTTCACATAACGCTGCTCTGGTCGTGCTGATAAAGTTAAACCATCTTTCTGGACCACTTTCGTAATCACACTACCCGCGCCAATGGTTGCACCATCACCCACCGTCACTGGTGCAATAAGTTTGGTATCTGAACCAATAAATGCGCGATCACCAATCACTGTTTTATGTTTATTTGCACCATCATAGTTGCAAGTAATGGTACCCGCTCCAACATTACAATCTTGCCCCATCGTTGTATCTCCGATGTAGCTTAAATGATTTACTTTACTATTTTGCCCAATAACGGACTTTTTAATTTCTACAAAATTGCCAATCTTCACGCCTTCATCCAATTCTGCTTGCGGGCGCAAACGAGCATAAGGACCAATATCTGCATGCGCGCCAACATGGGCTTGCTCAAGGTGAGAGAAGGCATGAATCTTCACATAATCATCAACCCATGATTGTTTAATAACTGCATAAGGGCCGACTTTACAGCCATCACCAACTGCCGTATTACCAAGCAATTGACTTCCCGCACGAATAACTGTGTCCATACCGATTTTCACTGATACATCAATACGCACAGTGTTTGGCTGTTCAATACTCACACCTTCTTTTTCCCAGTCTTCAATCACCCGCTGTTGCAATAACTCCGTAACATGGCGCAGTTGCGTTCTATCATTCACACCCAGCATCTCATTGGCATCTGTCATCACGACTGCTTCCACCTTGGCACCCTGTTGCAGTGCCAGTGGTACAATACTCGGTAAATAATATTCACTCTGCTGATTATTATTATCTATTTGTTTTAAAAGTTGGAATAAGAGTTTTTGTTTCACACAAAAGATGCCCGAGCTAACTTCATTCAATAAACGTTCAGCATCACTTGCATCTCGCTCTTCAACAATGGACTCCACCGAGCCCTGTTGGTTACGACATACACGCCCATAACCTGTTGGTTTATCTACTTTTGCCGACAAAAAAGATATATCTGCATCCAACTGTGCATGTCTTTCTAACAAGCTTGCCAGTGTTGCTGCCTGTAATAACGGTGTATCTGCACAAACAATTAAAACATTGTCAGCACTGGCACATACCGCTTCTGCTTGTTGAACAGCATGCCCTGTACCCAATTGTTCCGCCTGCGTAATTGAGCTGACATGGTATGCTTTTTCAACCGCTGCATACACTTGCTCGCCACCATGCCCTGTTACCAACGCAATACCCTGTGGACATAATGCTTCAATGCCTGCCAATACATGACTCAACATACTTTTACCTAACACATCGTGTAGGACTTTGGGCATGGTGGAGCGCATACGTTTGCCCTGCCCTGCTGCCAGAACAACTACTTGTAAGTTGGGATAATGATATTGATTCACAACACACCTCGTTCAAAGTTAATATGTATAGCCGTAATCTTTCCCACCAGCATAGGCTAAGCAAGAAGAATTTGTTAGGCATAAAAAAAGGTCGCATCAGCGACCTTTTTAAATACCCCACAGTTTATCACTGCCTTTTAATACTTATTACTTTTTTCGTTTCCGCAAGAAAGCCAAACGAGCTGTTGCAACAGATAATTCAGATGCTGCACGCGCATAGTCAACATCACCTTGATGTGTATCAACATCTTCTTGGGCTTTACGCTCAGCTTCTAACGCCGCCGCTTCATCAACATCTGATGCGCGCTCAGCAGTATCGGCTAAAATGGTAATCATATCTGGTTGGACTTCAATAAAGCCTCCAGAAATAAAGACTTCATCAATCTCTTCACCACGCGTAATACGCAATTCACCCGCAGTTAACGCACTCAATAACGGCGTATGCTTTGGCATAATACCCAATTCCCCAGCTGCACCAGGAGCAGCCAAAAAATCAGCTTCGCCGCGATATACTTCGCGCTCTGCTGTTGCCACAAGGACTTCAACTGTGGACATTAGGCTTTAGCCGCCATTTTTTCTGCTTTAGCAACAGCCTGGTCAACCGAGCCAATCATATAGAACGCTTGCTCTGGCAAGTGATCATATTCACCAGCAAGAATTGCTTTAAAACCTGCAATGGTATCATCACGTTTACAATAAATACCAGGTGCACCAGTAAATACTTCCGCAACATGGAATGGTTGAGATAGGAAACGCTGCATTTTACGAGCACGTGTTACCAATAATTTATCATCATCGGACAACTCATCCATGCCTAAAATTGCAATAATATCCTGCAATTCTTTATAGCGTTGCAATGTTTGTTGAACACCCTGTGCAACATCATAATGCTCATTACCAATGACTTTCGGATCAAGCTGACGAGAAGTTGAATCCAAAGGATCAACCGCTGGATAAATACCCAACTCAGCAATTTGACGAGACAATACGATTGTTGAATCCAAATGCGCAAAGGTTGTTGCAGGAGCTGGATCGGTTAAATCATCCGCTGGCACATAAACAGCCTGAACAGAAGTAATAGAACCAGTCTTCGTAGAAGCAATACGCTCTTGCAGTTTACCCATTTCTTCAGCCAAGTTTGGTTGATAACCCACAGCTGATGGCATACGACCAAGCAACGCAGAAACTTCAACACCCGCCAAAGAATAACGATAGATGTTATCGATAAAGATCAATACATCACGACCTTCTTCACGGAAGTACTCAGCCATCGTCAAACCAGTCAACGCAACACGCAAACGGTTGCCTGGAGGTTCATTCATTTGACCATAAACAAGTGCAACTTTATCCAATACATTGGATTCTTTCATTTCATAATAGAAATCATTGCCCTCACGGGTACGCTCACCAACACCAGCAAATACAGAGAAACCACCATGTGCTTTAGCGATGTTATTAATCAATTCCATCATGTTTACGGTTTTACCAACACCCGCACCACCGAATAGACCAACTTTACCACCCTTAGCAATTGGAGCCATTAAATCGATAACTTTAATACCTGTCTCTAAAATTTCAGAGGCTGGTGCTAAGTCTTCAAATGCAGGCGCTGAACGGTGAATCGTCCATTTTTCTTCAGAAGCAACTTCTTTGCCTTCAAAGTCGATGCCTTCGCCCAACACATTCATGATACGACCCAAAGTCGCTTGACCAACAGGAACTTTAATAGCTTCGCCAGTATCAGTAACAGCCATGCCACGCTTCAAGCCATCCGTTGAACCCATGGCAATCGCACGAACAGTGTTGTCACCAACATGCTGCTGCACTTCCATGGTCAAATTAGCTTCTGCAATGACCAACGCGTTATAAATCTGTGGCAAATCGCCTGATGTGAATCGTACATCCACAACAGGACCGATGACTTGTACAATATTTCCTGCACTCATGTTATTGACCTCTCAACAATTTCTAAACTCTTATCAGCCTGCAGCCGCAGCACCAGAACAAATTTCAGCAATTTCTTGCGTAATCGCTGCTTGTCGTGCTTTGTTATATGTAACCTGCAAATCTTTAACAATATCTTTGGCATTATCCGTCGCAGCTTTCATGGCAACCATACGCGCTGAATGCTCACATGCCTTGTTTTCCAAAACACTGTGATATACCAATGCTTCAATATAACGACGCAAAAGACCGTCTAATACCACTTGACTGTCAGGCTCATACAAATAATCCCAATATGCTTCTGACTCATCCACATCCGAATCATCGCATGGCAACAAGCGCATACTTGTCGGCTCTTGAGTCATGGTATTAACATACTTGCTGTATACCAAATGTACCTCATCTAACTCGCCCGCCAAATATTTGTCCATTGCAACTTGCACAACACCTAAGATTTCATCCAAAGATGGTGCATCATTAATATTTTCAACACTCGCTACAATGTTCACACCAAAACGGCGCATAGCTTGTGATGCACGACGACCAATATTCATCGCATCTACATCAACCGTTGAAGCCTGCATCACAGCAAAAGCTTTTTTCATGGCATTGGTATTTAAACCGCCGCAAAGACCTTTATCCGTGGAAACAGCTATCACACCCATACGCTTTACAGCATCACGTTTGGTCAAAAAAGCGTGTTTATATTCAGGGTGCGCGCGCATCAAATTATGCACAATACGCTTAATGCCTTCCGCATAAGCACGCGCTTCTAACACGCGCTCTTGAGCCTTGCGCATCTTCGAAGCCGCAACCATTTCCATGGCTTTGGTGATTTTAGCGGTATTTTGGGTCGCTTTAATCTGACCCCGTATCTCTTTTGCAGAAGCCACTAGCTACTCCTTACCAGGTTGCTGTTGCTTTAAACGCTGCAATAGCCTTGTTTAAATCTTCTACAACTTGGTCACTCAATGCTGGTTTAGCATTCAAGCCATCCATCAATGATTTATGATCATGATTCAAGAAACTCAAGAATGCTTTTTCAAAAGCCACAACTTCAGTTACTTCAACATCATCCAAATCACCATTGCCCAAGGCATATAGGACTGAAGTCATTTCAGCAATCGATTGCGGTGCATTTTCTTCTTGCTTCAATACTTCCATACCACGTTTACCACGTTCAATTTGAGCCCGTGTTGCAGCATCCAAATCAGAAGCGAACTGGGCAAATGCTGCCAATTCACGGTACTGTGCCAAGTCCAAACGCAAACCACCGCCTACTTTCTTCACAGCTTTGGTTTGAGCAGCTCCACCCACACGAGATACAGACAAACCAACATTCACCGCTGGACGTTGACCTGAGTTAAACAAGCCTGTTTCCAAGAAAATCTGACCATCAGTAATAGAAATAACGTTGGTAGGAACAAATGCAGATACATCGCCTTCTTGTGTTTCAATGATTGGCAATGCAGTCAACGAACCTGTCTTACCTTTTACTTCACCTTTGGTAAATGCTTCAACATAAGCTTCAGATACACGGGATGCGCGCTCTAGTAGGCGAGAATGCAAATAGAACACATCACCAGGATACGCTTCACGACCTGGAGGGCGACGAAGAATCAATGATACTTGACGGTAAGCCCAAGCTTGTTTGGTCAAGTCATCATAAATAATAAGCGCATCTTCACCACGGTCACGGAAGTACTCACCCATCGTACAACCTGTATAAGGTGCAATATATTGTAATGCCGCAGATTCAGATGCTGAAGCCGCTACAATAATAGTATTTTCCAATGCACCATGTTCTTTCAAGGTGCGAACAACTGTTGCAACAGTGGATGCTTTTTGACCCACCGCAACATAAATACATGTTACACCAGAATCTTTCTGGTTAATAATCGTATCAATCGCAATCGCCGTTTTACCTGTTTGACGGTCACCAATAATCAACTCACGCTGACCACGACCCACAGGAATCATTGCATCAATGGATTTGATACCAGTTCCCAATGGCTCATCAACCGATTTACGATCAATTACACCTGGCGCAACCTTTTCAACCACATCGCTACAGCTCGCCTTAACAGGACCCAAGCCATCAATCGGACGACCCAAAGCATCAACAACACGACCTTTTAATTCAGGGCCAGTCGGAACTTCAAAGATACGCCCCGTGGACTTCACTTCATCGCCTTCACGCAAATGAATATATTCGCCGAAGATTACAGCACCAACACTGTCTTCTTCCAAGTTCAACACCATACCCATGGTATTACCTGGGAACTCCAGCATTTCGCCAGCCATGGCACCAGCCAAACCGTGAATCAAGGCTACACCATCAGCAACCGAGACAATGCTACCAACATTTGCATCCGCAGCCGTTGCTTCAAATCCCTTGATTTGCTCTTTAATGATGGAGCTAATTTCCGCTGTATCGAGCTTCATAATATCAACCTCTGACCTAAACTTTTAAATCCCTAAAACATAAAACCTTTTAACTAACAATTGCTCGCTTCAACCCGTCGAGCCTACCCCTAACAGAGCAATCAATTTTCCGATCGCCAATACGAATCACAACACCACCCAAAATAGTAGCATCTTTATTGGCAGTAATATTTACCGTTTTACCAACCGCCGAAGTTAAGCTTCCAGCCAATGATTTCTGCACCGCAGCAGTCAGCTTCACCGCTGAAGTTACTTCTGCATCCACAGAGCTCTCAGATTCAGCAACCATCTCATCTACCAAGTCAGAAATCTCAGGTAATAACACTGATTTATTGCGCTCACACAACAATCCCACCAATCGAGAAACTTCCTTTGCACCAGCAGCTGAAACAGCTTTATCCAACATGGCAATTTTCACTGCATTCGGATAAGCAGGTGATACAAGAATCGCTTGTGCTTCAGCATTCGCAGCAAATGCCGCAGCTTCAAGCAACGCTGGACGAACATCCGTGCCTTCTTGAATCAACTCAAACAATGCAACCGCATAGCGTCGTGAAATCTTAGCCGTGCTCATGCCGCAGTAAACCCTTGCTCAACCACAGTATCGATAAGCTTGGCATGCTTCTTAGCATCCAATTCTTCGCCAACGATGCGTTCTGCAGCCAAAATTGCGATTTCCGCAACTTCTTCACGCAAAGCTTGCTGTGCACGATTCACTTCCGCAGCCAGCTCTTCCTTGCCTGCATCCACAATGCCTGCGGCTTCAGCACGTGCTTTCTGCACAGCTTCTTCCTTTACTTCTGCAGCACGCTTGTCTGCCGCAGAAATAATTTCTTGAGCCTTGGCTTTCGCCGCTTCGATCTCTGCTGCCGCATCTGCATCAGCCTTGGCTTTAGCTTCCAAACCAGCGTCCGCTGCCGCCAAGCCATCCTCGATCTTTTTCGTGCGTGCTTCCATCGCATCATTCAATGGTACATACAACATTTTTTTCAATAGCAACAGCATTGTAATAAAAACAATAAACTGTCCTACTAGTGTTAAATCAATACTCATGAGTACCGCCCCGTATGCTTATTTACCAACTTTCTCTTAATTAACCTAAGAATGGGTTAGCGAACAAGAACCACAATGCGAATGCCATAATGATAAAAGGAAAAGATTCCATCAAACCAGCAAAAATAAACATGTTAAACATCAACTGTGGACGCATTTCAGGCTGACGCGCGATACCTTCCAAAGTTTTAGAACAAATAAGACCCCAGCCAATTGCTGAACCCAAACCTGCGGCTGCCAAGATAACACCTACTGAAATTGCCGAAGCGGCTGTGATAATTGTTGTTGCATCCATTTTATACTCTCCTATTTAATAATGTGTAACGATTTTAAAACTTAGTGTTCTACAGGCTGATGTGCGATTGATAAGTACACCACTGTAAGAATCATGAAAATAAAGGCTTGTAACAAGCCAATAAACATATGAAAAAATGACCAGCCCAAACCAACCAATAGACCCATAATTTCAGAAATAGCACCGCCCATTGATGCCATATCTGTAAAATTATCAACCAAAAGAAGCGAGGCAATTAACAAAAAGATCACTTCGCCCGCAAACATATTACCAAACAGTCGAAATGAAAGACTTAACGGCTTAGCCACTTCCTCAATCAGCTTCAATGTTAAGTTTAGCGGAATTAAAAGGACACCCAAAAGTTTAACAACAGGGTTTTTAGACATCAGCAATAAGTTCGCAAACGGCTGCAGCAGCAAATCTTTCATGAAATGAACTGGTTTTAATTTAAACTCATAATATAGAACCATCGCAAACACAGTCAGCGCCATTGCAACGGGCAAGTTTAAATCATTGGTCGGAACAGGGCGAAACGCTGGAGCACCAAGACCCTCAGCAACATGACCTAATAAATACGCAGGCAATATATCAAAGAAGTTACAAAGGAATATAAATACAAATACAGTTAGAGCCAATGGCGCAATAATTGGATTGTGTACAGGGAAATTATCGCGAACTGTATCATTCACAAAGCCAACGAGCGACTCAACCATATTCTGAGCACCTGTCGGTGCTCCCTCAACAATGCGACCTTTAAGCCAAAAAGAAAAACCAAGAATTAAAAGTGCTACAAATCCAGACACCATCATAGTATCAATATGAATTTGCATAAACGGATTACGCTCATCTACTGGGAGATCCTGCTGAAATGAGTATGTCCAATACTGCAAATGTCCAGCGATTCCACTATGTTCCTCAGCTGCCAACGCACCCTCCCTTCACTTAACGAGACTATTCAAGCCTCTTTACAATCATTCAATGCATCTCTTGCAGAAAAAACAAAACCTGCCAAATATGCAACAAACATCCCACCACACACCGCCAGAAGGTTAACACCAACAACGGCTAAAAAAAACAACGCCAGAAAAATGCTCACATACCGAAAAACAGCAGAGCGATATACCGATTTCTGACTCACTTCAGCCGAGGCAAAAACCTTCGCCATCACCCAAGCATTCAAACTCACAAGAATCCCGCCTAATATGAACGAACCGACAACAGCCCAATCCAGCCACAACAGCAAAAAAAAACCAAAGAGCAAAGATGAAATAAGCTGCATCCCAACTAGCTTTTTTATCTTAGCTTCCCACAACAAAGAGCCCTCCTTCTGACCCGAAAACATCAATCAAACCTCCGAGGCACCTCTTTGTGGCGGCGATTTCTAACGTTTGCTGACACTTTCTGCAAGATAAATATCATCTTCTGTGTTTTTCAAGAGTCTTTCTACGCACCATTTATTGCTGCAACAACTGTGTGTCTTAATTATAAACTTTCTATATATCATATTAATTTCGGCTATTTTTGCTGCATCTCACTACAAGCGTAAATCTGACAGAGACCAGCGTGGATTAACATCGCCCACACCATCAAAAGGTGCCTCAGCGCAGAGCCTACAAAAAGCGGCATAAGCAATCATTGCTGCATTATCTGTACAGTACGACAGCGCGGGCAATGCAACACTAATATTTCTTTTCCCAGCTTCTTCGCGCAACAGCTCTCGCAAATACACATTTGCCGCCACACCGCCCGCAATAAGCAACCGCGACACACCTTCCCGCTCACAAGCTTTAAGACTTTTTTTCACAAGCACATCACCCACTGCTGCCTCAACACCAGCCGCCATGTCTTGCTTGCTCATATCATCCAACTCACCTATATCCCGAACAGCATACATGACAGCTGTTTTTAAACCCGAAAAACTAAAATTTAAATTATCTTTTTGCAGCATTGGTCTTGGTAATTTAAACCGCTTTTTATTACCCGTTATAGCCAGCTTGGCAATTTCAGGGCCACCTGGATAAGGCAGTCCAAGAACACGCGCAGATTTATCAAAACATTCCCCCGCTGCATCATCCAACGTCTGTCCAATTACCCTGTAAGAACCAATACCATCCACCCGAATTAACATTGTGTGTCCACCAGAAACCAGCAACGCAATAAACGGGAATGCCGGCAAATCTCCACCAAGCCCCGGTGCTAATAAGTGACCTTCCATATGATGAATCGGTAATACTGGGATATTATTCGCAAGCCCCAGGCCTCGTGCGTAGGAGGAGCCAACAAGCAGCGCTCCCATCAATCCAGGACCACTGGTTACCGCAACGGCATCAATACTATCCCATTCAAAATCTGCATCAGCCATCACATCAGCCACCAACATTGGCAAGACTCTCAGGTGTTCGCGCGATGCGACTTCTGGAACCACGCCTCCAAAACGCGCATGAACATCAATTTGAGATGCAATGCTTTCAGAAATAAGGTGCCCTTGTCGTGTATGAATATCTCCTTGATATATCGCTACAGCTGTCTCATCACATGAAGATTCAATCGCCAAAATATTCACAAACTCTCCTAAAGCAGGCCCTCAATCATGCTCTAACCCTGCAAATCCGTATCATAGGGCACATCTTTCAACCTGCAAACCTTGCAATATCAAGTAGTTTTACTAAGCTTCTTCATGTATCGCTTTTAGTTTATACGCTAACATACGGAGGTTTTAAATGTTTCACAAGCTCATAGCCCCTGCTTTTACACTTGCTATCTTCACTTCTTTGAGCGCATCTGCACTCGCCGTTGAAACCTCAAACGCCAATGATGAAGCCATCCCAGATGCCATGCAGCACCTTGTTAAAGCTCCAAATATTGATTTTGAAAATTTGCGCGATCCTTTTGCTTCCTATCTTGCCACAGTCGCTTTGCGCGGTCGTTTGCTGCTTGCTGAAAAACAATCAAAACTAGCCAACCGTGCCCGCCAGCCGCTTGAGTTTTTCGACCTCGGCTCGCTCACCCTCACAGGTATTTTCAGCATGGGTAAAAAGCGTGTTGCCATGGTGCAAGATAATCAAGGTCAAGGCTATACTGTAACACGCGGTGATTATATGGGAAAAAACAATGGTCTCGTTGAAAAAATCGACCTAGATACACTTTACCTTGTCGAACAAGTTGTTAACCCTGCTGGCGATATTATCGACCATCAAGTCACTCTTACGCTTAAAGAACTTAACGAATAAGCTGTTATGGCGATGCCTCAAGAGCAGGTTCAACGCCTGTTTGAGCACCTGCGTAAGCTCGACCCTGAACCAAAAACTGAGCTAAATTATAACACACCCTTTGAACTACTTGCTTCGGTGATGCTATCGGCACAGTCCACTGATGTTGGTGTCAACAAAGCCACTGCCAAGCTCTACCCTGTTGCCAACACGCCTCAAGCCATACTTAATTTGGGGGAAGAGGCTTTAAAAACGTATATTTCCACCATTGGTTTATATAACAGCAAAGCCAAACATCTCATGCAGACCTGCGATATGCTAGTGCGCTTACACCACAGTGAAGTCCCCAAGACGCGCAAAGAGCTTGAAGCACTACCTGGTGTAGGGCGAAAGACTGCCAATGTCGTACTCAATATCCTTTTTCATGAGCCTACCATTGCCGTAGACACACATATTTTTCGGGTCGGAAATCGCACAGGACTTGCAACTGGAAAAACACCCTTAGATGTTGAAAAAAAATTACTGAAAGTAGTGCCCAAAGAGTTTTTATTGCATGCCCATCATTGGTTAATATTACATGGACGTTATACCTGCATGGCACGCAAACCCTTGTGTCATCAATGCCCTATTAGTGATAGCTGCCAATGGCCTGAAAAACCACAAGCGATGTGAGAGCTTCGTCATATCATAGGGTTATTCGTAAACTGAACGCAATCCTTCTAGATATTTTTGCGCGCGGCTTTTGCCTTCCAATAGCAGCACATCGGGATTTTCCCCCAAAGCCTTCAATGACTCATATGCATAGGCTTGCTGCTCATCAGCAGTCATCTTACCCCAATCCGATGCATCCACAATGCCATCACCTGTTTTATCAAAACGCGTATCAACAGGTATGACAACACCTTCTGAGGCTTGCTCCGCCGCAGTTGCATCACTCACAAAGACAAAGAGCGGCAGCATTACTGCCACCGCTCCTAGCAATATTACATGTTTAAACATTAATAACGGTAATGCTCAACTTTATAAGGGCCTTCAACTGGCACACTAATATAATCAGCTTGCTGTTGCGAAAGCTCTGTTAAGTTCACACCAATTTTAGCCAAGTGCAAACGTGCAACTTTTTCATCCAAACGTTTTGGCAATACATATACTTCATTCTTATAGTTTGAAGCATTTTCCCAAAGCTCAATCTGCGCCATCACCTGGTTGGTGAATGATGCCGACATCACAAAGCTTGGATGCCCAGTTGCACAACCAAGGTTCACCAAACGACCTTCTGCCAACAAGGTAATACGATTGCCATTTGGAAAGATAATTTGATCGACTTGTGGTTTAACATTTTCCCACTCGTACTGCTTCAAAGAAGCTACATCGATTTCATTATCAAAATGACCAATATTACAAACAATCGATTGATCCTTCATGTTGACCAAGTGATCATGTTGAATCACATGGTAGTTGCCCGTTGTGGTTACAAAGATATTACCTTCTTTACAGGCATCATTCATATCAACCACACGATAACCTTCCATCGCAGCTTGCAATGCACAAATAGGGTCAATTTCAGTCACCCAAACCGTTGCACCCATACCTTTAAATGCTTGCGCACAGCCTTTACCCACATCGCCATAACCCAAAACAACGGCAATTTTACCTGCAATCATCACATCTGTTGCACGCTTAATGCCATCCAACAAGGATTCACGGCAGCCATACAAAT
>Ga0256829_1000996_pt1 | contig 24662 bp, 42 predicted proteins | sample 131447metaG_FD_185979 | JGI IMG/M metagenome (GOLD analysis project Ga0256829, IMG submission 185979) | Hydrothermal vent microbial communities from Lau Basin, Pacific Ocean - 131-447 | ecosystem: Environmental > Aquatic > Marine > Hydrothermal vents | place: Pacific Ocean: Lau Basin | collected...
CTATAACAAATACTACTTCTACTAAAGTTCTTAATTTCCCGTCTAATCAAGATGTCACTATAACAAACACTACTTTAAGTGTATCTGTTGATAATTTCCCAGCTTTAGAAAATGTAAAAGTAACAAATACTACTTCTACTAAAGTTCTTAATTTCCCGTCTAATCAAGATGTCACTATAACAAACACTACTTTAAGTGTATCTGTTGATAATTTCCCAGCTTTAGAAAATGTAAAAGTAACAAACACTACTTCTACTAAAGTTCTTAATTTCCCGTCTAATCAAGATGTAACTATAATCGAAAACACATTAACACCTACAAGCGGAAGTATTTCAACAACATCTACATCTGCAGTACAGCTAACTTCTTCATCTATTTCAGCTAATGCATTAATTTTAACAAACACAGATACATCAAATACAGTTTATATCGGATTTGATTCATCAAACCAACCTTATCCTTTATCACCATCAGGCATTTTCATACTTGAAAAAGACAATAAAAAATTTAATCTTGATACAATATACTTAAAATCTTCAGCTGGAGTTCATATAAGCTATACATACTGGGCATAAAAAATATAAACCTTTATATATGGACAAAGAATTATCTTTTATGTCAAAAATTTCTTTAATAGATATTGCAAAATTGCTTCTTATAAGCGAAGAACAAAACAAAACATTGAATCAATTACCTGTATTCCAATCACCCGCTCAAAATAAAGAGCTCAAAAAGGAAAAAACACAAAAAGTAGAAAGTAAAAATACTACCTTACAAGAAAAGAATAAGAAATATTTTACCATTACAAAAGAAAATTTCATTTCAACTGGGCTTCTCTTTAAAGCGAAAAAAGACTTATTCTTTAAGCTTTTTAAATTTAAAACTAAAACTGAATTTGAAAACCTTTCTATAATTATTAATAATGATGTATATATATCAGGTGATTATAAATACTATGAAGAAATAGGATTTGGTTCATACAACCCAATCAGTAAAATGTATGAAATTATTATGACTAATGAGACATATCCAGATGGAGTAAAAATCACTATTGATAAGGGACTTAATATAAATCTCTTAACCATTATCGGGCATATGAAAGTATAAGTATTTATATTTAAATGAAATACAATATACATGTTTGATATATTACCTATATTAAAAGGTTGGCATTATAAATTTCCTTACTTCCAAGAGTTTGTAAACATCACTCGAAAAGGTTATACACTCCTTTATGATTCTTCAAAATCTTACAAACGTGGAGCAATTGTCTACGCAACACTAGTTACAGACACACCAAATTATAGATTAAAGCTTTCTACTGGAGAAACAGTTTTACATGAAATAGCTATACGGGGTCTATTATATGGTCAATCACCTTCGGGTTTTAGTACTCCCTCAGGTCTTTTAGCGAATGTTTACATGCCTATAATAGAAACCGAATTAAACTATTCTATTCCAGTTGGAAACCCAGAATATAAACCAGCCACCGCTGTAGCATTATTGTCTGCAGATTGGTTTCCGTTTAAAGAAAATATAAGACTTGAAGTTAAGCCTCAATACCCACCAATGCTCATATATGAAACAGGAATTGGTATAATCAGTATTGAAGAAGAAGAATATATTAAAAACTTAAAAGAGATTTTTGGAGGTGATGTAAAACGACAACATTAACACTTTTTAAAACTAATTCAAACCAATTAAAAATAAGAGATACTGCAACACATTCTTATAGAACTGGTGAAATTTACATGTTTAATATTATGGACACAATTCCAGAATTGAAAGGGGCGGGGGTATTTTTATATAATAATTTAAATGAAAATTTAGATGCTACACTAATTACTAACGTTATGGATGATGGAAAATTTCCTGATGCAATATCTTCAACTACAACTATTTCTTCTGGTCAATCAGGTTTACTCAGTTTACCTATTGATGAATTACTCGTGAATTTTTATTCGGTAGAATTAAAATGCACAACAGCACCAACGAAAGGTTACGTAGAAGGATTTGGACTTATGAAATATGCCTATCGCCAAGGTTAAATATAATAAATTCTAATTTAAAAAACGGAACACGCGGAACACTTATGGAACACTTTTTAAATTTTAGAAATATAGTAAAATACTACTTTTCCAATAAATTGTTCCGTTTGTTCCGTATGTTCCGTAAATTTTAATATACTAATATATTCATAATGATTACAGCAGGTATCATAATTAAGTATAATATATCGTTCCAAATTAATCCATACATTCCTATAGTTATCATGTTTTGTAAATACTGATAATATGAAACTATCACAATAATATCTCCAGCGAAATAAAAATATAAAGGATAAATAATTTTTCTTGTTTTATGTTTTAATGTAAGAACCATAATAATTATAGCAGAAATTTCAGTTATGGTTGAAATTACAAACCATTCCCATCCGTAAATATATTTGAAAGTAAAAAGAGAAGGAAGAGCTACAGTCTGTAAAACAGAATAATCTCTATCCCAATATCCTTGAAATAATAAAGCGAAAGATAATCCCCAAAACAACCTTTGATACTTCTTATAAAACTTTTTAAATTTATAAAGCATAAGAATATTATTACAATATTTTATTTAAAACCTAATCTTTATATTTATGTAGTATATCATAAAATTGGAATGTTTCTTCTTCTAATAATTTAAAAATATTCTTCAATTCTTTTTTATCTTTAAACATTTGTGACAAAATTACAGGAATGCTATTCATATATTCCCTTTGTGTTATTTTTTTCTTGCTCAATATGTTCTGAACCTTTTTACCATCAAGTAATACTTCTTTTAAAACGTCCTTTACATTTAAAACCATATACCAAAATATGTTAAGACTATAAATAGGTTTAAGTCATAACCAATTATGCCACATTATCCACCTTCATATTATAAATATAGACAAAATCATAAAACTATTACTCTTCATTTTACAAAAGAAAAATATAATGAATTAGAAAAGAAATATGGAGACATAAAAAAATTTATAAAAGATATATTAGATTCAAGTCTTAAAAATTATCCTAATGTAGCTCAAGAAAAAGAAATTAATAATTTGAAAGAACAAATTAGAAAATTAAAAGAATTAAATGCTAATCTTTTGGAAAAATTAGATTTAGTTAACAAAAATGAAAATGAATCTTAAATTTATAAGAGCTTTCATTTCTGAGCAAAAATACCAAAAAATTTACCCCATGCATCTTTTTCCCATATTTTAGATTTCATTTTCTCACCATTCTTTATTAAAAAATAGTATATAAGTTTATCATAAACAAAATTTATATACCATTAGAAAATACCCTATTGGTGATAAAATGGAAAAAATGTTTAATTTGACTCAGCATAAACCGACAGAAGAACAAGTTAAGTCAGGAGTAATAGAACCCGCCCCAGAAATAAAAAAGGAAATAGTAAACTTACTGACTTTTGATAGCATCCCTTCTAAGGATGAGATTCTTAGAAGAGCAAGGAGTTTAGCAGAAATTGTGCCTAAAGAGTATGAGAAAGCACTCATTGGAGGAGCCCTATTTCTAATGGGTGCTTTAGAAAGTGAACTTAGAAAAAGAAGAATAACTCCTCTATATGCCTTTACAAAAAGGGTAGTAGAGGAAAAAAAGCTTGAAGGAGGTATCCAAAAGACCTCCTTCTTTAAACATTTAGGATTTATAGAACCCCCTTAATCTTTTTTTTTAATAAACAATATAAAACAATTTCAAAACCATATGAAATGTTATTATTTGTTATCATTTTATGGCTTAAAAATAAATTTTTAATCATTTTTATTCACTTCAAATTTAAAAATCGTATTTTGAATGAAAATATGCTTAGTATATGGTCAGTATATACTGAGTATATCTGTTAGCATATGGATAGTATAGATATTGATTTTTAATAGAATTCTTTTCAGAGAGAATTTTAATTTTATAGCTATAAAAATATAAAAATAAAGTATACTAATATATATGCTAAGCATATGCTAATACATATGGTCAGGATATACTAACACATATACTGACCATATACTAAGCATATACTAACACATATGCTAACACATATGCTAACATAGAGTGAAAAAAAATTATTTATTTGATTTCCCATGGAAAGCACTTTTAATTTTTTTTTAAGCTATCATTCAAATAAAAGATATTAACATTTAAAATTAAACAAAAATAAATAAAAAAATAATAAAATCCCTACTAATACGGATAGAAAATATCTGTAGTAGTAGAGATTTTCTGTTTTTAGCACCAAAGTATTATTAGATATTGATAAGAAGTATAAAAACTTTGTTCAATTAAATGAGAAAAAAAAAATATAAAAATTATTCAAATATTTTATGATAAAAGTATTCGTATAAGTCTTGTAGCACTAATTTATATGCAATATCAAATAAAATTGTAGAATTTTCCGGTTCATATTTCAGAGCCTCATCGATGTAATCTATATGTTTTATACTCATTCCAGTCCATTTAATAATATATGATGTATCAGGTGAGTTCTCAGAAAGCAACGTATTAATTAGGCAATCTAATATATCATTTGAATTATCACAAGATGTATCACTTATACAAATATCTAAATCATCCAAAAAATCGTAAAAAACCAGTTTGGCAAACTCACTCTCAACAAAATCCGGTAAGATTTCGTTTATATGTTCTTTTGAATGCTCAATCAATCTTTTAGCTACATTTTCCATTTTATCACCATTTAGACATTACTAAGAACTATAAAAACTTTGTTCAATTAAATAAGAAAAAAAATTATTCTATGTATTCCGTTAAATCTAAAAAGCCTTTAGCCAGTTCTTTTACCAAGTCTGATGGTTCAGAGAGGTTAAAAGCTTTTGAAAAAACCTCTTTAAGAGAATTTCCGACATATCCATCATAGGTATCAAACTCGTCCTGCCAAAGTGTGTAATGTGCTTCTTGAATTACATATTTTCCTTTTTTAGTTTGGTAAAGCGTATATTCGGTCCATCTACTGCTGTTTCCTGTGTTAGAAGAAACCCAATTCAACTCTTCCCCGTAGAAGGAAAGGTCTTTTTTGCCATCTCTTTTGACAACATATTTCTCAAACTCATTTTCCATTTTATCACCATTTAGACATTACTAAGAACTATAAAAACTTTGTTTTATCAGATAAAAAAATATAATTTATGCGAATAAAAAGTCTTTTAAAGCCCTTTTGTCAGCTATGGAATTGGTAATTAAATCGTTTATAATATTGGGTAATAATATACTATTTTCAAAAGCTTCTTTTAAAAGCTTTTTAATTGTTTTTCCTATATATATTTCATATTTGTTGATTTCATAAGTGTTATTATAATTATATTTAGAAAGGATATATTTTCCATCTTTAGTTTGGTAAAGTGTATATTCTACACTACCAAATTTTTGCTCAGTAACTATTTTATTTAGTTTTTTTCCTTCGAAAGAAATTACATATTTCATATTTCTCACTAATAAGATAATAAAAAAGAAGTATATAATCTTTACTTTATACTTTTATTTTATCAGTTATTATAAATTTTTTTCATTTTTTCCCAAAACTCCTTCATATTAAAGAATTTTGGGAAAACTTCTATTAGAACAAAATCGTCCCAATCCTCATATCCTTCACTCATTGGGGGGATTTCGTGATATTTTACAATGTGGGCATACAGAGCATTCAATCCCCCCACTGCCTCTACTGTATTGTCTTTAGGATGGATTATTACTCCATCCTTCCTTATTGGGACTTTCGTTTTACATACTTTACAGGTTATTTCTCCCATTTTATCACCAATACTATATCAATAAAAACTATATAAGTTTTACTCAATTTTATTTCCTATTTTTTAATAAATACTCCGAAAATTTTATCCTATACAAGTTTTAGTTTATTAAATGTAAAACATTTTGCTATTAGACATACAAGAATTTTTATACTTTCTATTAATGTACTTATATGAAGAACGTTGCGGAATTTGGGAAAAATGGTATAAAGAAATAAGAAAAAAAGGAGTAAATGAAGTAATAATCTACTGCTGCTTACGGCTTTTTGCAGGTGATAATGTATATCTTATGAGAAAGAATGAAGTCATTGCGAAAATCGATGTAGACTCTATTGTAGATATTAAACCATCTTCAGGATGGTATTTGTAATTTTAAAATAGAAATAATAAATTTAAAGTTGGTAAAGTTTAAATAACATAACTTTTCCATTTACTATTCCAGCGACAGACCGTATTTTCCACAAAGTATACCCAGTTTTAGGTGAAATCAAGTATGTAGTTATGATTGTATATTTTTTTTCTTTCACAAGTTCGTTCTTTGTAAAATATGGTTTTACATTTACATTTTCTCCCAGCTCTTCTTCTATGAAAGCTATATTACGGGAAATTTCTTCTATTTGACTATTTCTCGTGACCAGTTTCAAAATCAATTTATTATTTTCAACTCGTGGATAATAATCTTTTATTTCTTTTACTTCATCAAGCTCAATTTCTTTTATATTAAAAAAAGAAAGGGGTTCAGAATTTACCGGTAAATCAATCTCATAAGCAGGAAAAAACTCCTTTGCAGGAGTTTTTATGTAATATCCACTTTCTTTTTTATTTATTCTTTTATGTTTTTTATGTTCTGAAGATGTAGAAAATTTAGAAATTGGAGTAACAGATATTGCTGTGGTTAATAGTTGTTTTCTCCTTTCCAGATACATTTTTTCTATAATTTTTTCATCTAATTCAAGCGTTTTGAGTGCTTTTTCATAAGCTTGTTCAAGTTCAACTAAGTTTTTTACATCTGCAAATATGTTTTTCATAGATTGAATATTACGGTCTTATATTTAAAGATATTGATTTATATTCAAGAGGAAATAGTTAAATAAAAAATTAGTATATTCAATATGGTGGTATAATGGGGAAATATTGGAAAATACCATTGATGTGGTTAGCATCGTACATTACCGTTCAAAACATAAAGAAAATTACAAACGGTTAATAGAAAAGAAAAAATTTTATTTTGGTTAATTTTATAAAATTAAAATTTGAATATTTTTTCTCTGTAAATACCATTGATATCTATTATAAAATTATAGTTTTCTAATACAAACACTATCTTTTTAGGGGTTATTATTAATTTTTTGTATTCGTAAACTCTTTTAAAAAAATGAGGAGTATAAGATGTTCTAATACTAATAAAGGTTTTTGTATTTAATGGTTCTTTAAGTTCTATAAGATGAAACTTCTTTGGTTCTATAAATATTTCTGCTTTAGTATTCCCATTGACATAATCAAACGAAATAGCGTTTATATCAAACCTATAGCAAACATTGTAAGCTATCTCGTTCTTAACTAATTTTTTTCCTATTTCATCATACCAATTCATTTTTCTCACTAATTTAGAAATAGCATTTTACTATATAAATCTTTTTTTAAATAAAAAATAAAAGAAAAATAATTAGAGGTATTTTGATTGAGATTCCATAGCATTAAGATATTTTTCTTCTTTTTCTACATTTGGATAAGTGATTTCTGTTGGTCTGAATGTCTTTTTTGTTACTGATTCAGGAATTATTCTTACCGATAGAAAATCAACAAGTTTTTCTTGACCTGTTTTTTTATCTTTTATTTTTGTTATATGTGTAAATTCCACATCTGATTCGTAGAAACCCAAGTAATCATTGATTTTTTCTTTGAAGTCTTTGATTTGGTGTTGAAGCATTTTTCCTCCAGCACTATTTACTGAAATAGTTACGGTCATCTCATCACCTAAGAGGAAAAATTGGTGAGCGGAGAAACTCCTCCCCCCTCTCGTTTTTCCAACGCTTTCTCTTTCGAAGAAGCCACGGATATGTAGCTTCCTTTTTTCTCCTCCATCCAACATCTCAAGAAGTTTTTTCCCTGAGATTATTGGTGTTCTTTCCATTTCTTCTTTAGTGTCACTCATAATAGTATATTTCATATTACTATATAAACATTGTGACAGATTTTAACATTATAGTTTATAATAATACATACTCAAAATCTGTTGAACATAAAGAATATAGAAACAAGAAGGAAAATAGCTTATATATTTTAAGGTCGTATAATAGACTTTACAGCTTTGATTGATGTTAATGGTAATCGTGCTATTGTATAGCCATGTCGGAAAAATGAAATTTCATAACAGTTTATATTATTTCTACTAAATAAACAGGGTAGTGGTTTAGTTATTGCATATTCATCACAAAATATGTATATATCATTCTTAAGTATTACATTTACAGGGAAGAATTCATTACTGCCTTTTGCTTTGTTGAATTCAATTTCAAATTTTTTCACATCCATTTTTTATCACCTTTACATATTAACTATATAAGATAGTTCATTTTGGTATATAAATACTACACTATATTTTAATTTTATAGTTTATAATTGTATATATTCAAAATTTACGGAACATACGGAACATATGGAACATTTAATCAGAAAAGTAGTATTTTACAGCATTTTTAAATTTAAAAGGGTGTTCCATGAGTGTTCCATGTGTTCCATTTTTTAGAAAGAAAATGTTTTATAAGATGTAATACTATAATATTATGAAGCTAAATCCAAGAAAATTAGATGATAGATTAAAACAATTAGGATTAACAAGAGAAAACAAAAAACAGTTAAAAAAAATTATATTAAAACGTCAAAAATATAAATGTAAAATTTGCGGAAAAGACTTAAAAAATGCTGACCCTCATGATATACAGCTTGACCATTCTCATAAGCCACCTTATGAAATTAGAGGAATTTTATGTTATAAATGTAATAAATATATCCTAACAAAGATGAATGAAGGTCATCCTGAATATTTTTTAAATGCATATAAATACCTAAAAGAAGATAAATCTTGGATTGAAATTATAATTGATAAACTTAGAAAAAATGATTTTCATAGAAAATGATATATACTACGGAATAATGTAGTAGTATGATAGAAAAAATATTACGCAATATAAGGTTTCCAGATAGTGAGCATTCAGACAATATGTATGCATCAGAAACTACATATTGTTTGAGAAAACTATATTATAAAAGGACAGGAATACCATCTACACATAGTATAGAAACTGAAATAAATTTTACACAAGGAAATGCTTTACATTCCTTATTTGAAGATTTAATTATAAAAAAAGCACCAGATTTTGGTTATCGTGCTTATAATGAAGTCAGGTTAAATGTAAATAATATACATGGTGTTATTGATGTTGTTCTTATTAATAGTGAAGAAATTAACATTATTGAGCTTAAGACAGTGTTAAAATTGCCTGATAATCCTTTCAAAAACCATTCTACACAACTTATGATTTACATGTATCCTTATATAGAATACCAAGAGAAACACAATAAAAAAGTTAGAGGATATCTTTATTATGTTGAGAAGGCAGTTTTATATGGAAATTCACCCCAAAAAGAATTTGAGGTAAAATATGATAAAGTGGTGATTGAAAAAGTATTTGAAAGGACAAAACTTCTTAATTATAGTTTAGAAAAAAACATCTTACCACCAGCTGAAGCTTTACTCAAAAAAGAATATTGGGAGTGTAATTGGTGTCCTTATCTAAAAAAATGCAGAGAAGATGATGGAAAATGGTAAGAGTTTTTAATTTTTATGAGCAGCTTGATTATGCTGAAAGATATTCCCACTATTTGAATTCTTTTTATACAAAAATTTATCCTGTTAAGTCTATAGAAATTATTTACGATAAAATTTTGCAAAAAAAAGGTGTTGATAAAATACTTCATATGGAAAATAAAGATATTAAAATTGATGAAAAAATTGAATCTATAAAAGCAACTAAAAATATTGTTTTTGAGGATAAAGTAGACATAGATAATGATATATCTGGATGGTTAGAAACAGGAGTAGAAACAGACATTGTAACATTTTATCAAGTAAAGGTGGGGAAAATATATATGATTCCCCATAAGGATATGAAAGAAATGTATACACTTTATAAAGAAGATTGGCTTAAAAATAACCAGTGGAAAATTATTTATAATGATTTTGGGGGAAATATCGTTAAAGGAAGAATTTTTTTAGTTCCAAAACAAGAGGTTTTTGATTTTCTACATAATAAAAATAACATAAAATGGGAAGAATTTGAGTTTGATGCTTCGAAATATATTTATCCCTAAAAAATAAATACCATGATGCAATATCATCTTATGAAAGTAAATATTTATACATTAGATGTTAATTTTACAGCTAAAAATCAGATGTATCTTTTGGCAAAAGCTTTGAAAAGAAAAGGAATTAATTCTACCATATATCCAATTTTTAATTTTCATAAAAATAAACCAGATGAAATAAATATTTTTTTCCCTTTTCATTATCATCATCCTTTCCCTACCGGAAGGCAAAAAATAAATGGAATTTACATATCTAAAAAACTTTATCCCTTCTACAAGAACGATATTCCTATTGGGTTTGCAGACTCATCACTGTTTGCAACAGAGGTTTTGGAAGATATTAGAAGTTATAATTATAGTTACTTTGGCGCACTATCTAAGGATACAGCAGAAGTAATGTCTCTTCCAAAAACAGAAGTAATATATGGGTGTTATGACCCTTACATTCTTGGTTTAAGGCATAAAAAACAAGATATTCCTGTTATTTATGTCAATGCTACAAACTTTTATTATCGTAGAGGCTATGATATTGCCTTACGGGCTTTAGAAAGATTAAGTTCTGAAGAAAATTTTAAAGTGATAATACGGGATTGGAATAATCCACCCCTACCTGAAAACCTTAAATCTATTACTACAGTAGTTTCGGGGGTTTTAACCAAAGAAAAGCATTATGAAGCATTAAATAAGGCAGATATAGTGTTTTCCCCTAATAGAGGTGGAGCATTAGAGTTGCAAATATTGGAAAGTCTCGTATTAGGAAAAACCATTATTATACCAAATAAGGGGGGTGTATCAGAATTACCTGATAAAGATGATGTTTATTGGATAGATACTTTAAATAGAGATTTCCCAATAATAGGAACAGATTATACTGAACAGGCTTATCATCTGGGATATATGTATTCCTTAGATGAGGATTCAGCATATTCACAGTTAAAAAAAGCTATAAAACATCCTAAAAAATACGATATTAGAAAATATATTAGCAGATATTCACCAGAAGCTTATGCAAAAAGAATTATTGAATTTTATAATAAACATTCATAAATATTAATTTCATTCTACTTTAATTATTGAAGATAATTTTAAGACAGAAATCAACTTTTTCTTATAATGTATGTAAACTACTTTTTGTTTCATAAACCAATCCACATAGTAGCTATCACCATAAATGATATTTCCATCTTTGGTGGTAATAGCTACATCTTTACTATTCCACTTTTCCCATTCATAGGAAAATTCTTTTTCATTCATTTTATCATCACCATCAGAAACTCATCAGGTTCACTTACTCTTGGCTTACCTCTTTTTATGCTTTTTATTATGACATGAATTTTATATTTTTTAGATGGTATTTTTATCAGAAACTCTAAATTTTTCTTCATATTCTCACCTCGTTTTCTTTAAATTATCATAAATACTCATGGATATTACTTGATGTTAAGACAGGAAGCAACATTTTATGAATTATTAGCTCTTTAAATTTTACTTCTGGTTTCCATTTTAATATTGTTTTAGCTTTGGAATAGTCTCCGCAATAGTTTTGTGCTTCTAAAGGTCTAAAATATTTTGGTGAGATTATTGCTATAGGTTCTCCATTGTCTTCATTAAATATTCCTTCATTATTTATTTCATAATGAATATGAAGATATTTAAGTATCGTTTCAAAGATATCTTTAACAGTGTGTTGTTCTCCTGTAGCTAAAACAAAATCATCTGGCATATCTTGTTGTAACATAAGATACATACCATAGACATAATCTTCAGCATATCCCCAATCCTTTTTGGCATATATATTTCCAATCTCAAACGGTTTACCTCTGTCTAAATAATCAACTATTCCATGCACTATTTTTTGTGTTACAAAATTCTTTCCCCGCAATCTTGATTCATGGTTATAAAGTATTCCGTTTGCTACAAAATATCCTTGCTTTCTATACATTTTTCCCATATGAAAACCACCAAGTTTAGAAATAGCATAGGGAGAAACAGGGTTAAAGGGATAAACCTCGTTCTGAGGTTTTGTTAGTGGGTTTCCATACATTTCTGATGTCCCTGCAAAATATATTTTTACATCAGGATTTTTTTTAAACGCTTGTTTAAAAACGTTAAAAGTCCCTATAAAATTAGTTCGATATGTTTCATAAGGATGTATAAAAGAATATCCTACATCACTCTGGCTTGCAAGATGATATACTTCATCATACTTTTTTTCAAATATTCTTTCCATATCTTCTTGACTTATAATATTGCCATAGACAAGATTTACAGCTTCATTGTCATTTCTATAGAGTGTTTTTTTTGTTCTTCCGATGGTTTTTCTTACCAAACCATCTACTTCATATCCCTTATCCAAAAGAAGTCTTGAAAGAAATTGACCATCTTGACCACTAAATCCCGTGATTAATGCTCTCATACTAGGATATTATTCTACTCTATTTAAAACTTTCTTCCACACCTCGGGCATGTAATATCTCCTCGGTAAGGTATATTTGTTTGGATTATTGTTTTACAATGTGGGCATATTACACTTTCTGTTCCAAATCCACATTTTTCATATTCATCTTTGGTTGTTGTCTTAAAGAGATACTTTAAGTCTCCAATAGTAAAAACATTATATGGAATTGATGAGATAGTTTTATACTGTGGATTAATACCACGCTGGACTTCCTGATAAAGTGTCAGGAATTTTTCACCATGGGGTTTATTTTTCATGTTTGTTCCTTTCTCTGCCAAATATACATGTATAGCTTCATGGAGCAATGTATCCAATATACTTTTTGGGCTTGTTTTATTTGAAGGATATGTCAAGACTATTTTATATTCCTTATTTTTGTACATGGAATATCCATATACAATATCTGATTTGCTTTTTACCCTCATAGAATCAATTTCAAATTGGGCTTTATCTAATGCATCAAGTGTGACTTTTAACGCTTTTGGTTCAAAAAGAAAACTTTTTTCCCGAAGTTTTTCCTTAGCTATTAAAATTAATTTTTTCAATAATTTATCGTATTCATTTTCTTTCATGAATAGATATTCATAACTCTTATTTAACCTTTTTCAGAACAGTCCCAACCTTACGGTATCCTAATTCTGTAAGATAACGATATAACCTCATATTCTTAAATTCTCCATTCTCCCACCAAAAATCAATCATTTCGGGGATATCATCGATTCGTTTTAAAAAAATTCTTCTGAACATATGAAATGAATAAGTATGATTGGTAATAATATTTTTAATAATTTTAATTGAATCAGCCTTTAGGTCTCTCATTAAAAGGAAATTACTTAAGCATATTTAAATCCTTTGTTTTTTATTTGTCTGACTGAATATTTTCTTTTTCTATTATGCTATCCAACTGTTTTTTTGTATTATCAGCAATTGTTAGTTCTACCTGTTTTTCATTTTCGTTTTTCTCCCTTACACCAATTACATATAGAGGGTTTTTGCTTCCGCAGACTCTTTTTTTCTTATAGACAAAATCGAAAGTAGTTTTAGGTGAATTCATAGCAAAGGATGACATAACCCTATATGGGCATCTTTGAAATATCTTGAGAAATTTTTGGAACCCTATTTTTGTCACCCAGAAATATCCGTCTTTTCCAAGCTCGTAATCACTATTAAGCTTTAGATAAGGATGCCCCATTGTAATGTGTTCTTCATATTGTTGCTTTATAAACTGACCAAACACAACATACCAATCATTATCATCCACTACTAATTTTTTTATAGGTTTGAACGGACATTTAAGATTATATCTTTCAAATACCTTATCCATTATTTCCTTAACAAATAACTGGTAAGCATAAGCGAAATCTTCATCTCTTTTAACATACTTGATAATTCCTTTTTCCATCTCATCAATAGACATCCCATCGAATTCTTTTAGAAAGATATACTGATATCCTACAGGGACTTCTTTTTTTGCTTCTCGCCATTTTTGTATATCTCCTTCAACATCATTAGAGATAAGCTTGAAAAATCTTGTTTCCATTCCGCTATCTATGTAAATATTCTCATTGGTAGTAAATATTGGTATAGACTTAAGTTTCCACTCATTCAGCCCACCCTGAGGTCTTCCTCTTGAATGTGTTCCTCTTCCGGTTGCAAGGTTTTTCATTGCTCCATAAAGTTTGAACATAGTTTGTTCTGTAATTTCATCAATCATTATAGGCATAGAAGACTGAGTAAAATTCTCCCTAAACGAAGCTCTTGTAAAAATATCATCTTCAGATTTTTCTGCTTTAGGATTATCGAACCCTTTAACTATGATAAATTTAACCATGGAAGACTTACCACCCCCGCTCTGACCCATGATTAATGGAAGATACATTTTCATTTCTCGTTTTCTTAGTTCTTCATTGAAAGGGAGAATTGGGGCATACAACGAAAGAAATGACATTAATTCTTTTTGCACAGTAACATCATATACTTTAATTAACCCTTCAAGTGCCTTTTTTTCATCAAAATTAATCGGGTAATCAATATGTATAATATCATTCTCAATAGAAATGTTATGGGATGGTCTGTCAAACTTTAAGAAATCTGGAACAACACTGTCTAAATAAAGTCTTAAATAGTAACAATCTTTTGGGGAAAGGTGATAAATAGAACGTATAACATCAACAACTTGATTAATTTCATTAATTCTTTCTTTGCCCTCAGTCATGTTTTTTCCTACATTATAACTTACATAAACTGAATCTCCTTCCCGATAAGCATAATTAATACGCAAATTTATAGCCATTCTTAGTTTTGTAGATGTTTCTTCATGAATTCCATCTTCATCAGTAAAGCTAACAACATATTTATCAAAGAAATTTCCATTTACTACTCTAAGGTAGTAATTTGTTGTGTAAAAAACCTCTTTTTTCTCATTTTCTGTAGTTCCAAGATATAATTCATAATCTGAGTATGTTTTTATTTTCAAAGTAGCAAGAGGTGTCTTTTCAATGAAATTTATGAATTTGTTTTCTGTAGTTGGAGCTTCTTCCAATACAAGTTTAGGAAATACTTCATTATCCCATATCTTTTTAACTTGGTCTTCTGGGATAATTTTTGCCATTTCAAAGAAGTTCTCTTTGCTGAGATTTTCAAGTTTTAATCTTTCCAAGACAAACTTGAATACCTTCTTATTGTTGGTTTTCTTTAGATATTCCATTTCCTCTTCATTGAAATACTCTTTCATGCTACTACATTTCTTTAACCTATATGAGGTTTATGTTTTTGTTCTGGTTTAGTGTTATCCATAATATAAATGGGCTGACATATCTACTGCAATCCCCGTCCCAAGTATAGTAGTAATGATGCCACTAAGTACAAGCGGAAATTGATATTTGCTATTTTGAAGTTTTCCCAATGAATACAGAGAAGTAAATAATCCTACTCCGGAAACAACAACGCCACCCCAAAAAATATGTGTTCGGAAATCTTTCATATATTTTACAAAATCTTCCCAAGAAGATGCTATTTCCGGGTCAAGAGTATTTTTTACAAATGTTGTAAGTGCATTTTTATTTATAATTTCATTTGACATAATCTAAAATTAAATCAATAAATAAAAAATCATAGGCTTGAAACGATAATAAGGGCATCTTTCTCTGATATTGGTAAAATCTTTTTTCTTATTAAATAAGTAAGGCTTAATACAATTCCTGCTCCAGAAGAAATTATACCTATAAAATTCATAAAATTTCTAAATCCATCTTGAGATGGAGTTTTTAAATTTTTAAGGGAGAGAATAAAATACGGAGTTCCAGTAATCAGGCTTAAAACAGATGCCATATCTCCTATAGAAAGGTTATTTTTAATAGTTATACTTTTGTCTTTTTTTATTTTTTTCTCTTTCCTCATTTTCTTCCCACCTTGACATTATTGTTGCCCCCGTTTTAGTTACAACAGAGACAGTATAAAAAGGCAATAATTTTCCCTGTTCCTCAATACCCATTCCTCTCATAATAGTATAAATAGCCTGTGAAATAGTACCTGTAAGATAAAGTATATCACTTTTTTTGAATGGTATTTTTTTGATATCTGTATGTTGAATGTTAACTATCATTTTATACCTCAACAATACTATCTATTTGCCCCTTTTCATTTCTGCCAATAATTATTTTTTCTCCTTTTTTCTGCATTTTAAATATGAAATATGCCATTCCGAACCCTATACCTAAACCAATCATTATTCCAACAATAATTGCTATATCAGAATCCGTTTTTCTCCCCCCTTATAAATTCATATAAGACATTTTTTAAGTAAAATTCTGGGCTTCCTGCTTCACCATTCATCTCATTGTATAATTCTTTTGATAGTTTAAAAATGTTTTTTATAATTTTGTCGCAATCTACATTTTCTATACCCCACAGTGAACCTTTGAAGATAATACCATAAAATCGCAAGTATGATTTTATTTGAAGAAGAAGACCATTAATCTTAAAAAGAAGATTTTGATTTCCAAAGCAAGGAAAACCACTTGCAATTAAACAATTAGTAAAAAGATTCATTGTTTTAGTAAATAATTTTATATCCATAATCTGATATTTCATCGTAATATTTATATGGTTAGTTAGGATATTGTTTTATGAAAGTAATAAATTACCAGTATGATAATAATAAAATAAATTTTCTTCTTCCTGATGGGAAAATAATAGAAAGAAGCATCAAAGAATTGGGTTATCCTTACTTTTTTTGTGTACCTAAAAAAGATTTAACATTCAGGAAAGATGAACTAAAAAAAATTGTAAAAGTAGAAAAGGGAATGATAAAATATCTACATCCTCAGGGTATTAAAGAAATTGAAGGGTATAAAATTTATGTTTATCAACCTATGGATGTTCCTATAATACGCAAAAAGTGTGAAACGACTTTTGAAAGTAACATACCCTATATACGTAGGCTTGCTTATGATAAAGTTATTGAGTGGTATGACCAAATTCCAAATTATGCTGATATAGATATTGAAGAAAGAAATGGGAAAATAGAAATTATAGGATATATGGATAATGTAACTAATAAATATGAGCCTCTTTATACTATTGAAGACTTTCTGAAAAAACTAAAAGAAAGAAAAATTGTTGAAATATACGCGTGGAATGGAAACAGTTATGATTTTCTAAAGCTTATGGAACAAGTAAAAAAATATTCACCTGAAAATTATAAATTTTTTGACATAATATTAAAGCTGGATGCAATGATACTATATTCTATTTATACACAACAGCCACCCAGAACATTAAATCAAGCTGGACTAATAAGCAAATCCGGACAAAAAGTCGAACTAAACAAACCTTTCAACCAACTCACAAAAGAAGAATTAGAATATTATAACAAAGGAGATGTAGAATTGCAACGAAATATATTGAACAAATTTGGCATACGGGAACTTTCACATCTTTACAGCCATATGTTAATGTTACATCCAGATGAAGTATATTCACATTCTGATAAGTTTTTTATGTTTCGTCCTTCAGCTACCCGCTCTTTTGATAGTCTAATTATTAAATATTACCCTCACATTCATTTGCTGGATAAAAAAGAGGTAAAAGAGAATTATTCAGTGGTAGGAGGAAAAGTATTGTCTCCTAAAAGTGGATTATATGAGAACGTGTGTGGTCTGGACTTTACTTCCCTTTATCCTACTTGGATAATGCACAAGGATTACAATAATTATGTTTATAAAGTAATACAGGAAATAGAAAGGAAGATATTTAACGAAAGGATGCATTACAAAAAACTTTATAAAGAGACAAGAGAACAAAAATATAATACTACACAGCAAGCATTAAAAATACTAATTAATTCACTTTATGGAATATTTCAGAATAAATATTTCAGGTATGCTGATAGTGATGTAGCCAATTTTATTACTGCTGGAGGAAGAACAATGATTACCTTGTTAGTAGAATACCTTATAAAAAATGGATATAAACCTGTTTATGGAGATACAGATAGCGTTTTCATTTCTAATGTATCTCAAGAGGAAGCAAACAAGCTTGTTGAAAAGATTAATCAAGAATTTTATCCTTTTGAAGTAAAAATTGATAAATACTTTACAAAAGCTTTGTTCTTATAATTTTCTTAAGGGTTTATATAGGACTTAACAATATCTAATTATGTCATCGGTCAAAACAAGTAAAGGAGTTAAAGGAGTGCTTTTAGGGTTTGTTACATTCCTTTTTGGTTTGGGCATGTCAGCAGTTTCTACTGGATATGTAGACATTGGAATTGTTCTATTCATAATAACAGGAATTATTGTTTCAATAGTGATGATAGCTGATATACCAGAAGCTGATTTTCCTAAACAACTTGAGTTCATAAAGAGAGATATTGATGAATTGCTAAAGCAAAAAGATATAATAACTGAAATTGGTAATTATTTGCCTGCTATTGAAAAGATAATAGAAGCTATTGTTAAAGAAGGAGAAAAGAAAGGTATCAAGATTAATTCTCCAGAGTTTGAACAGTTTATAATAAAATTGCTTGAAGAGGTGTTTTCTTCTTTGAAAACATCTTAATTTTTATTTATTTTAGATAAATTTTTATAATATAATTTTATTCAGTAGTATGAACAGAGAGGAAATATTGGAAAAAATAATTTTAGCGTTCTTATTAGTAATTTTTATAATCGCTGTATATATTGCCCATATTGATAAAATCCTTTCTTTTATTGCCTTTATAATGGTTATTTTAATGACTATTGGATTGTTTTATTTTATTTTTGAAAATGAATTTAATTAATTTTTCTTTTTCTTTTCTTTCTTTTTTATATATTTTAAATATTTTTTATCAAGTTTAACTTTAACTCTTTCTACAGGTTCTAAATAGTCGTATAGCCTGTATCCCACCTTTTTTATTTGTTTTTCTATATATTCTTTTGCCCCTTCAACTTCCAATAGTTCAGGGTTTACTTCACCGATAGCTTCTATAATTTCTTCTGGATGGTCAATAGTATATGCTATTTGACCCCAATATATACGTAAAAGAAATTTGATAAGCTTAAATTTTTCTTGATATTCTGCTATCCTTTGGATTACACCGTCTGTTAAATCTAAATCATGTTCTATCGCATATTGCATGTCATATTCTGTAAACTTGCCTATTTCATTGGCAAGTATTTTTTTGTAGTCAAATTCCATTTAACCACCACTTCCTTATGATGGTTGACCCTTTACAGTTTTAGGCTTGAATTCTTTCTTTGGTGTTTTCTCTTCTTCATCCTCTACTTTAACATCAGTCTCTTCTTCTTTATCTTCTGCTTCTGCATTTTCAGTTTCATTATTTTCCGGTTCTACAATTTCTTTTATAAGGTTTTCTATTTCTTCATCACCTTTCTTGATTTCTTCAGATTCAGCTTTTTGTTGTTCCTCATAAGCTTTTTTAATTTCGTCCTGCCACAACTCTTCAATATTTGGTGATTTTAAAAGTTGTTCTTTTACAAATTCCTCTGTTAGTGGGCTTCCATCTGGCTGTCTGAGTATGTCTTTATATTTTGCATAAAGTGTGTGTGCTTCCCTATCTATATCCCATGTAGGTTTTCTTTGCGGTGGTGGTATAGCAGGGGCTATTTTTCCTACTATATCTGAAATGCTATCAAGGATAAACTTCATATCAATTTTCCCCTTTTCAGCTTTAGGGGTTGGTTTCAATCCTGATTCTTCCATAAATTTCTTGAACTCATTAATTGTTCGTGTCGAACGCTTCAATTCTTCCATCCAGTCTTGATTGTTCCTGTTATTCCTTATTATTTCTAAAGCCTGTTGCAATTGCTCTCTGGTTGCTTCATTTTCTTTTTGCATCATTTCTTCTTTCAGCTTTATATATTTTTCATTTCCTTCGTTAACCATTGAATACATTTTCGAAAACGTATCCAGCGGGTCTTGTTTTTTATCTGCCCCAAGTATTTGTATTAGTTTTATAAGTGTATCTGTACTATCTTCTTTCTTATCTGAATTACTAATTTTTTTAATTAATTCCTCAAGAAGTTCTTCTGTTTTTGATTTTGGCTTTGGCAGTGTTTCTTTTAGCATTTCTATAGTTTTGTTCAATGTATTTTCAAAAGACTGTTTTAATGCTTCTATTTTTTCATCTGTTCTTTTATCCAATTCCTGTATAATATCCTTAATATTTGTATCATCACTCCGTAGGGCTTTTATCAATTCCTTACGGTAAATTGCTTCCGCAAGCTTATCATCACCAGATGAACCTTTAGTATTAGATAACAATAACATCATCATAGGGTCAACTTGAGATGAGTCATCTTTCGTAAGGGAAAGAATATTTTCTAGCTTATCCAGTTCGCTTTCCTCATTTTTGTGGGAAGAAACCGCTTCCAAAAGTTTCTCAATTTTCTCTTTAGATAACTTCTTGACCATAAGTAGGTATCAGTTAAGAGTATAAATATTCTTAACTATCTTCTTCATCAAGATATTTTTCTACAAAAGCTTTTATTTTCTCATTTTCCGCAATAGTGTCTACAAATTTTTTGCCTTTCATTTCTTTTGCTGAAATATATGCTACAATATTTTGCATTTCTCCATTAGGAAGTAAAACCACTCCTTCTTTCCCTCTATTTTTATGATTTATCTTGGCAAAAGCTATAGCAGAATTTAATGCTTTTCCTGTAAGTCGTTTAGGTTTTCTTCGAAGGTATGTAGTATTTCCCCGATGAACTACCTGAAGTCCTATTTTATTTGCTATTTTCTTAGCTAAATCACTATTTATATTTTCTGTAAGTAATTCAATAATCTTCTTCTTCGGCATAATCGAACGTTCTTGCTGTATCGGGTTTGGCTGTGATTCCAACTTGTTCTTCTTTTCTTTCTGAAGAATTTCTGTTTTCTTTGTTTCCAATGGCTTCTTTCTCCACTTTATCTTTACTTCCATTTTTCACCCCCTCTTCTTTTTTCTTGGCAAAATCAACTTTTGTTGCTTTTCCTCTGCGTTTCTTTTCTGTATCAAGAGTATATCCTATACTATTAAGCTGTTCTTTTTTCTGTGCTACCTGTTCGTTTAAAACTTTTGTAACTACACCTCCAAATTCTCTATTTATAGCATGCTTAATTTTAGGCACATTCAATACCTGTGCAAGTGCTATTTTATCAAGTTCTGACATATTATTATTTTCATAACGGGCAAGGACATCTTCAAGGGGTAACAATTTATCTTCACCGTTATTTTTTACTAAAATATTATAAGCATCAGGTCTCCATTTATTACGCAATACAGCTAAGCGAATAACATCAGGCAATGTTTTGGGCTTAAGAAATTTTTTAAGTTCGTTTTTGATATATTCTTCTTCTTCATTTGTCAGCTTTTTTACCATTATTTCACCTTCCTATTTTCTTATTTTTTGGAATAGACATATATACCTTTGGTTTAAACACACCATCTGCCATAAGATGAAGTATCCATGCTTTTACCTTTTCAGGGTTAAACCCCGTAAGTGCATATAATTCAATCAAATCCTTTTTCGTCATCTTAAACTTTGTAAGAATAATTTTTCCTTTTTTTGTCCTTATAATTTTTTTATGTTGACCATGAAAATATTTTCTATGTTGGCTTCCTAAATATTTTGAAGGAAAATCCATCTCTTTATTTATTATATCTGCGATGTTTTCTCTTATTCCGAACCGCTTAGCAATAGCATTATGCATGTCCCTATTCATAAGAACATATTGTTTTTACACTTATAAACCTTTAAGTTTATATAAAGGGTTAATATTTGATTTTTTTATAAAAGTAAAGGATTTTTATTATTTAATGTAATAAAGTTATTGAGGTGTAGTATGACAACGATAGATTTTGCGAAAAAGAGGGGAACTGAAGTTGAGCTGGTAACCGGAATGCCTCAGACAAATAAGGCTATTGTTTACCGACACAAACCATCTTTTGTTGACCCAATGAGTGCATCCAGAACTCCGGCTATGCTTAGGAGTGAGATAGCTTTCGGTAAATTCATGATAAGCGAAAGAGGTAAATATGGAACTGTTACTCTGCCAGATGGTAGGGTTATTTCCGTGCCTGCTTATGAGGCTGGTATAGCTCTTTCTGGAAAGAGTTATGGTGGTCTAACATACAGAGAGAGACTTGAAAAGAGGCATCAGGGTGCAGAAGCTCATATTGAAAAGCTGGTTCGCATACTTAGGGATAAGACTGGCGGATATAGTGGTCTGGGCGGTAAAGGAACGTTTGAAGAGTGAGGGGATGAGCTATGGTTTCTGAAAATACTAAAGCAATCCTCGTCACAGGTGGTGCTTCTTCGCTTGCTGTTGCCATGTTCATTGGCTTGCATGAAGAGGTAGACAAGAAAATATCCGCTAAACCACTTGGCAGTTTCCAGTCTGGTTTGCTCAAGGGACTGAATGAGTGGTCAACCCTTGCTTCGCTTGGTCTTGGTATTCTTGCTTCTGTGTATGTAATATATCGTATGGAGAAGGGAGAACCACTGAGCGATATAGATTTGGCAATTGGGACATTTGGAATAACCAGTGTTTCAGCTGGTCTGATAAATGCGTTCCTTGACCCACTTGGCAAGTCTGGAGTAATGGTAGACCTGAGCAAGATATTCCAGAATAAAGCACCAGCAACAGCATCAGCTCCTGCGGCTGGAAGATTTGTGAGGTAATTCCTCACTAATTTTTAATTTTAGTTAAATTTATATATTTATTTGTAATTCCCTTTTATGGGACATGATATAACGTTTTTAGTGGGCTTGCCAATGGGAAAAAGAAATATGTCTCCTATTGTAGAAACTTCTATAGATATATGGTTAACTGGAAGCATAAAAGCAGGAGACTTAGTTCAAAAGAGTTATTCAATTTCAAATAGGGTAGATTGGAATAGGACAAATATTATGTTTTTAGGAAAGAAATTGAAAACAAATGTTATAATGATAGACTCTGATGTCATACCAGAAACTCCATATAAAGAAGTAAAAAAATATCTGTTTGAAGATTTTAATAAAGGTTACGATGTAGTCTTTGCACCAATGCTTACACATGATGGAAACCCACAATTTAATCCGATGAATGCTAAAGCATATGAAGAAAAAGGAATTTTTCCTATTTATACTTCGGGGTTTGGATTTGTAGCATTTTCAAGGAGACTTGTTGAAGTATTGCAACCTATAAGGTATATAGATATAATTACTGAAATGCTTCTACAATCAGGCATTAAGCAAGAGGAAATAAAAAATATTATAAAAAAGCTTTCTTATGAAGAATTGGATAAGCCTATTAATTATCAGACATATGAAAAAACACTTCCAATGTATTTTACATATACTACTTCAAGGAGTGAAGATATTGAATTTTGCGAACGGATGCTCAGGCAAGGAATTAAAATGGGGGTGGATACAAGAATAAAAGTAAAGCATATGACTGAAGTTCCTTTTGTATTTAGGAAAAAATAAAAATATAAAGGTTATAAATTATCATAATTAATTATACCTTATGGGTATAAGATTTGAACAATATTATAAAGGAGTAGCTCCAATTAATTTTTCTACTTCAAATTTTGAAATTTCACTTGCTTATGATGATACTTTAACTGTATCAAGTGGAAAGCTAGGAATTAACCTTGGCAATGCTAACAGGTGGACGGCAGAGCAGACATTTAATGGAAATATAACAATGGGACTTTCAAATTATGTGCAGACGAATATATTGTGGTTTAAGGGTGGAACACCTACGTTGCCTTCTGGTGCAGGTGCAATATATTATAATGGTAGTGAAATAGAAGCTAATCTTCCTTTTTTAGTAAGCAATAAATTAACAGTTTCAGATTTAGCAACATTTAATGGAGGAATAACATTTCTAAATGGAAATTTTGGTATAACAGATACATATATGTATATAAATCCAAGAGTGGGTGGTAGTAATCCATTTTCAAGTTTTGGATATAATGGTGCTATACTTGGTGGGTTAGCATCACAAAGTGATATGGATTTTGTTATATCAACTGATTTATATTTTTATAAAGCTGATTCTTCGGGAGCTTTAACAAAAATAGCAGGTCTTGATAGTGGCGGAAATTTAAGCATAACTGGACGTTTAACAAGTTCAGGAAGTGGTACTTTTAATAATAGTCTATCAGGAAGTCCATTGTTGACATTAGATGCATCATCAGATGTAAACCCTTTTACTTGGAAAGATACTTTAATTGCATATAGAGATGGGGTAACTGGTGGACATTTAGGCGTTGTGATTATGGAAGCTAATCAACAGAATTCATCACAAGGAGGTTATATCGGACTTTATAATAGTGGTTCAACAACTACAGGTGGAAATTTACCAGCGGGAACTTATGTTTGGAATTTAATTTTAGGTCAAAATGGTGGTGTTTATACTTCTGGAGCAACAGGCTCAGGTTCAACCTTTAATACTGCAGTAAGAAATACCCTTGATGATGGCTCAGGAAGAATGACTATATCAGGATTAGCAACGTTTAATGGGGGAATTATTCAAACAAATGGTAGTGTTGATGCATGGAAA
>Ga0256829_1000997_pt1 | contig 24640 bp, 22 predicted proteins | sample 131447metaG_FD_185979 | JGI IMG/M metagenome (GOLD analysis project Ga0256829, IMG submission 185979) | Hydrothermal vent microbial communities from Lau Basin, Pacific Ocean - 131-447 | ecosystem: Environmental > Aquatic > Marine > Hydrothermal vents | place: Pacific Ocean: Lau Basin | collected...
TTATGAGTTGTTGCATCACCTCCATGTCCTCCATACCATCCATAGTATGCATTATCTATTGTCACTTCAACTGCATCATCTCCATTTACTGCAAATGAATAGTTTCCGTCTTGAGGTACATTTATATAGCCGTCAAATATACTCAGATATTTCTCATCTGTTCCACTATGGTATGGATTGTTATTACTTCCTATTGTGTTGATGTCGTCAACTATTCCGCTTCCAAACTCTTTGTTAGCTATAGCATAACTATTTTCTAAATTGTTGTACTCATCATGGGTTGTTGGGTAGTGGTTGCTATATTTACTTATATCGTATGTGCTGAGTTTTAATCCGTTTGCTAAATTACATGTCGGAGCACTAGCATAAACAAAAACAGAAAAAAAAAGTATCAAAAAAGGGGTCAGGGTTAAACTTTGAACTTTTTTCATTCTATGCTTTATTACCCATCGCCATTTTCTATATCTTGAATAATAGGGGATCAGAGCTTTACTTTTAATTTTTTTCATTTTTTTGCTTCTTTTTAATGTACTGTTCAATATTTTCTAATATTTTTTTTAACTCTTTTTTTAGTTTATAAATTGCATTGATGATTTCAATACTCATGGCTTCATTTTCGCCATAATCATGAGCTATTTCATTTCTTAAATCTCTCATTTCAAACCACTCATCAACACAAATTATATCTATCTTTTCTAATTCATTTAGTATATCTAAAAAAGGCTTATTTATGTTTTCACCCTGAAAAAGTAAAAAAGATTTGAAAAGTTTTGCCCCCATCATATCTTGAAGTTTTGAAAATCTGTAAATAATCTGATCACAAAATGCAAGCAATATTTTAGAATTTGTAAGTTTTTTATAATCCTTAGCTCCAAGTGGAAAATACAACTCTTTTTCAATCTCATTAAAAGCACTCTCCAACCTCCATAAATGTTGGTAACTCTCTTTTAGATGGTCATAAACTTTTTGTCTGTATATTAAAGTTTTATTCCCCACTTTAATGCCTCCTGTTCTATCAGCCTTGAGTCGTCTTGATTAAAAACTATATCTATCTTTTGATCTCCCAACTCTCGTTTGACTCTAGCTAAAAATTTAATTTTTTTAGAAAAAAGATTTGTATGATTGTCCACTTTCAAATACAAATCAATATCTCCTCCCCTTTTATCATCAAAAACTCTACTTCCAAACAGATATATATCTCCATTTTCAAAGAATTCATTAAAATATTTTTTAATTACAGAGATATAACTCTTAGATAGTCTCATCTTTACTACCTTTTAATATATCTGCTTTTCCTACAAAATCAAATTTTTCAAAACAGTAGTTATGTATATCGCTATAAATTCTTAGCAAATTATCTACTTCCTTGTAAATTATATTTATACCGTCGACCACTTCATCTTGATTAAAGCTGTATTCATGAGCTATCTCATTTCTATTTTTTCTTAAGCTCATCCACTCATCTTTGGATAAAAGCTCCAACTCTTCAAGCCTATTAAGTCTGTCTATAAAACTCATCTTTTTAACTTCTTCGGCATTTAGATAAAGAATTTGCGGAAACAGCTTTTCCCCCATCGTATCTTGGAGTTTTGAAAATCTAAAAATCATTTGATCGATTATACTTATTTGCAAGCTCTCCAAATCATTATAGCTCTTTACATCTAAAGGCATAACATCTTTAAGTCTATTTTTCGCCTCCGACAATCTCTTTTTATGTTGATTGCACTCAAACAATTTTTCTATAAAAGTTTGTTTTTTATCTCTCATAATTCAATTCCATATTTTAAGGCTTCTTGTTCTATCAATCTATTTTTATCTTTTGCTAAGATTACATCAATTTTTTGTTCACCTATGTATTCATCAAGTTTTATCAAAAATTTTATTTTTTTCTCTCTTAAGTTTTCTAATTTTTTATTTGGAATAAGATACAAATCTATATCGCCTCCCATTTTTGTATCATCAACACGACTACCAAAAAGATAAATTTTTCCATCTTCAAAAATTTCTTGATAAGCTTTTTTTATAGCTTTGATCTCATCCCTTGCTAATCTCATACCATATCTTCCTGATAGTTGGTTTTATCTATGGTTAGGTATTTAAAATTTATATTTTTTTTCATTAGCTAAACTAATCCTTATATATTCTCGCTCTGAAAAAGTAAAATTGAAAACTATACCTACTCTTTTGATCCCTTTTAAAACAATATCTGCTTTTTGCAAATCTATAACATCTATATCGTCCATATCAAGGTTAAGCTTTTGCGACAAATCTGCCTAAACTTGCGCTTGTATCCCATAAGTAAAATCACCTTTCCCAAACACTGCGATATCATAATCACTTTTATGCGTAAATATATCTGTAGCACGAGAACCAAACAATAGAGCAAAATCAATATAAGAAAGCGTAGAAAAAATCTCTTGAAAATCCTGTATCGCTATATCCTTAACACCTCCATATACTCTATGCTCTATCACAGCTTTTCCTATCAGGGGTCAGGGTTAAACTTTGAACTTTTTTCATTTTATTCCTCAATACTCATCACCGTTTTTTAGGTTGGTTTTGTCTTTTTCTATATCTTTGTATAGAACTATCTTATTTCTTCCACTGTTTTTAGCTTCATACATAGCTACATCTGCAAACTTTATGATTTGCCATGGGCTTAAGCTGTCGTTATTATAATAGGCTATACCTGCACTTAGTGTTTTATTTAGATTATTGCCGTTTAAATTAAATGTTTTATCTTCAAAATTATCTTTTATCTTTTGTATGGTTTTTAATGCATCCTCTGGGTCTGCTAAAAAAATCAAAAACTCCTCTCCACCAAACCTAAAGGCGATATCATCTTTGGCTATGGAGTTTTTAAATATATCGGAGAGCCCTTTTAGGACAATATCTCCTGCATCATGCCCAAAGGTATCATTTACTTTTTTGAAGTAATCTATGTCTATCATGGCTAACGAATACTCTTTATAATTTTTGATTTTTGTATCCATAAAAATATCGAGGTATTTTCTATTGTAAAGCTGTGTCAAGCCATCTATCATATTTGATCTTTGCAAGATTTCAGTTAAGATTTTATTTTGCAGAACTGGTCTTGCAGATTCTAGGTAGTTTCTTATATATCCTATAATCTTTTTATTTTCAAATAATTCGTCTTTATCCTTAGGCTTTATGTTTAGAACCAAAGATATATTGTCATCTATCTGATAGTTTATGCATAGATACTCTTTGTTCGTTTTACAACTTTGGCAAATATTTTCAAAATCATCACTTGCTATTATAGAGTTTGTCCTATAGGCTCTACATCTTATACTTGTTTGAGTGTCAGCTATTTCACACAACTTTTCAGGTGTATCATCATGTATTAATACTCTTGTATCTTTTTTTATATCAACTTCATAGAGTGAAATATCTGCTATTTTAAGCTCGTTTTTGAAAATTTGTACAAGCCTATCGTAGATAACTTCTTTTGAAATATCTTGCTCTATCGTTCTTTTAAATCTGTATATACTAGCTAAGTTTTCTATCGCATATTGAGCTTTTTCGAGGGGATCTCCAAACTCTTGTTTTCTGTCTGAGACAAAAAGTGAGATATTTTTCTCTATTGAGTTGATTGTTTGCTCGAGCTTTTCGAATAGTGTATTTAACCACTTAAATGCTTCCGCTGACTCAACATCTCCATTTATCTTTATTCTCGAAGAGTAATCGCCTTGACTCGCTTTTTTTAGTGATTCTTTTATATATACCAAGGCACTAACATGCGGTGTCAAGAGTCTATTTGTTATAAAAATAAATATTATTATAAACAGTAAAGATATTCCCATAATTTTCAATATCGAAATAGTGTCACTTACTCTGATGCTTTCCATGTCAAACACCATCGTAATTCCACCTAATACATCACCCTCTTTTGCATTTGTGTGGCAACGCAAACAGTTTGGGCTTGAGCTAGATTTTGCGATATATGGGATAGTTACTCTTAAAGTTGGATGTGCCAAATCTTCATTTAAAAGTATTTTTGTTTTTCCACTTTTTATCACATTATCGTCTATGGTATCTCTTAAAGTTTCATTTTTAAAGCCTTTGCCAAATAGTTTGACGACTTTATCCGATCTAAATACTTGAACATATTTAGCTTTCGAGGATTTTTTTATATTTTTTAAGAAAAGTTCTCTCTTATTCATAGTTTCAGACTCCATGTGTGCCGTCAAACCATCTTTAACAAGAGAAGCGATAGTTTTTGCTTTATCAAACTCCTTCTTTTGAGAAGACTCTCTAAAATTGATAACCAAAATCACTATAATTGTCACCAAAAACAACAACATCATCCCAGAAATAATAGCCAATATCTTTTTGTTTCCCTGCACTTCCAATCCTTACAAACTACATTATTTTCTAATGTTACATTAAAAAACCTTAAAAATTACATTATTAATCCACTTTTCAATGCCTTTTTGATATAATCGCGTCATTAAAATAAAATAAAGGTATTTTTATTATGAGTGAAAAGAGTACGGTTTATAGTCCAAAAGAGATAGAAGATAATTATTACAAGATATGGGAGAGCAGGGGATATTTTGAGATAGATGGCAACAAAGATATACAAAAAAAAGATAAAAACTTTTGCATCATGATGCCTCCTCCAAATGTTACGGGAAGTTTGCATATAGGTCACGCTCTTACTTTTACATTGCAAGACATAATCACTAGATACAAAAGAATGGATGGTTTCAAAACTCTTTGGCAACCAGGAACTGACCATGCTGGCATTGCCACTCAAAATGTTGTGGAAAAACAACTCTTGGCAAAGGGTGTTACAAAAGAGGAAATAGGTCGAGAAGAGTTTCTAAAAAAAGTATGGGAATGGAAAGAGTTTAGTGGTGGTGAGATAGTCCATCAGATGAGAAAATTAGGCATCTCTCCTGCTTGGAGCAGACAGAGATTTACCATGGATAGGGGACTTAAAAGTGCTGTTAGAAAATCATTTGTAAACCTTTATAATGAAGGCTTGATAGTTCGTGGAAACTATATGGTAAACTGGTGCACACATGATGGAGCACTTAGTGACATAGAAGTAGAATACGAACAACATAAAGGTAAACTTTACCATGTAAAATACTTCTTAAAAGACTCAGATGAGTATCTTGTGGTTGCGACTACAAGACCTGAAACATACTTTGGTGACACTGCTGTTATGGTACATCCAGATGATGAGAGATATAAAGATTTGGTAGGTAAAAAAGTTGTGCTTCCATTGATAGATATAGAGATCCCAATCATCACAGATAAACATGTAGATATGGAATTTGGAACAGGATGTGTAAAGGTCACTCCTGCCCATGATATAAATGACTATGAAGTTGGTAAAAGACATGGTTTAGAATTTATCACTATTTTTAATGAAAATGGTATCTTAAATGACAAGTGCGGAGAGTTCAAAGGAGCCGAAAGACTCGAAGCCAGAGAGCCAATAATACAAAAACTTCAAGATGCAGGATATGTGGAAAAGATTGAAGATTATGAAAATCAAGTTGGTCATTGTTATCGTTGCCATAATGTCGTAGAGCCTTATATCTCAAAGCAGTGGTTTGTGAAAAAAGAGATAGCTGATGGTGCTATAAAAAAAGTCAACGAACATTTAGCGGAATTTTATCCAGCTCATTGGATAAACTCCTTTAATGCTTGGATGAAAGAACTTCGGGATTGGTGTATATCTCGCCAACTTTGGTGGGGTCATCAGATACCAGTTTTTTACTGTCGTGACTGTGGTCATGAATGGGCTAGCGAGGAAGAGAGTCAAAAACAATGCCCTACATGTAAGAGCAAAAATATCTATCAAGACCCAGATGTACTTGATACTTGGTTTAGTTCTGGCTTGTGGCCTTTTTCGACTCTTGGCTGGGGAAACAAAGGTGAGCTAGAGGGAGAAAAATGGTTTGAAAGTGACTTGAAAGATTTTTACCCAAATTCACTTCTTATCACTGGATTTGATATCCTGTTTTTCTGGGTTGCAAGGATGATGTTTCAAGGCGAACATGCTCTTGAAGAATTGCCTTTTAAAGATATATATTTACACGCTCTTGTCAAGGATGAACACGGAGCCAAGATGAGCAAATCAAAAGGAAATGTTATAAATCCACTTGATACCATAGCTGAATATAGTGCCGATACTCTTCGCTTTACCTTGGCAATTTTGGCTGTACAAGGAAGAGATATAAAGCTAAGTGGGGAAAAATTGGAACAAATAAGAAACTTCACAAATAAACTATATAATGCTTCAAGATTTCTACAAATGAACGAAAAAAGCTTTGAAGATTTAGATAATGTAGAGATAAAAACTCCACTTGGCGCTTACATGTACAGCCGTTTTATGGTTGCAGTCAAAGAGACTAGAGAGCATTTTGAAGCGTATAGATTTAACGATGCTGCAACAACTCTGTATAGATTTTTATGGGGGGAGTTTTGTGATTGGGGCATAGAGCTTAGTAAGGCTGACAAATCAAGCATAAAAGAGCTTGGAAGCATATATAAAGAGTCCATGAAACTACTTCATCCGATAGCACCTTTTATCTCAGAATACTTATATCATGCATTATCAGGAACAAACCTCGAAGATAGTGAATCCATAATGGTTAAGCCTTATCCAAAGGTTCAAGGCAGAAACAAAGAGATAGAAAAAACCTTTGAATTAGTCATAGAGGCGATAGTTGGTATAAGACGAGCAAAAGCAAACATAGAACTAGGAAATAAAAAGATAGAGAGAGTCTCTATAAAACTAGAAAATAAAGATAGATTAAAAGATGCAGTTGCTTTTATATCTCTTCTAGCAAAAGTTGAAAATATAGAGTTTATAGATACAAAACTTGATAACTCTGCTAGTGATATAAGTGATAATTTAGAAGTTTACATACCACTAAATGGGATAGACCTTTCACCGATAATAGAGAGATTAAATAACCAAAAAGCAAAACTAGAAAAGGAGATGGTAAAGCTAAATGGCATGCTGTGTAATGAAAGATTTATAGCAAATGCTCCAAAAGAGGTTGTCCAAGAAAACCAAAAAGCACTAGAGACTGCAAAGAAAAAGCTTGACAAGATAGAACAAGAGCTTAAAGAACTCAGATAGACGGATCCATATACTAGAGGGCTTTTAAGCCTCTAGTATCTGATTTCTACCATTGTGTTTAGCAGCATATAAAGCATCATCGGCTTTTTTATATATAATATCTGCATCTAAATCAGTATTATTATTGATAATAAACAATCCACCTGAAATAGTTACAAATTGTGAAGCACTATTTTCAGTGTGTTCTATATTTAAATTTTCTATATTCTGTTTTACTTTATTTGCAATAAACAATGCATCCTCTTCATTATCAACGCTATAAATTAACCCAAATTCTTCTCCCCCCAATCTAAATATATTATCATCAGGACGATTGAAAGTACTTTGCAATGACTTTGCCACAAGCTTTAATGCTCTATCTCCCTCTTGATGTCCATATGTATCGTTATACTGTTTAAAGTGGTCTATATCTATTAGGACGAGACACAAAAAAGATTTATTTCTTCTATTAATCCTTATTCGTTCTTGAAAAACAGTATCAAAATATCTTCTATTATACAATCCTGTCAATCCATCTATGATGGCCATCTGTTCCGCTTTTTGCTTTTGCTTCAACAATTGTTCCGTTCTTTTTTTGACTTTATGTTCTAATTTTTCATTTATTTTACTCTTTTCATCTACTAAAAGTTTCATCTTAGAAACAGTATTTTTAAATGATTTGGTTAACTCGCCTAACTCATCAGAGGAATCCATACTTAACTTTATATCAAAATTACCATTTGATAATTCATTCGTAGCATAAATCAACTCTTTTATTTTTTTCGTAAAATAATTGGCAATGAGTATCGCAATGAGTATCACAATAATAGTTAATATTATGGTGCTAATAGTTAAATTATGTATAGTACTATTTATAAATTGTTTGAGATTTGCTTGCGATAAGTCAATTTGTTTTTTTAGTACGCTTTGTTGTTGTGTTAATGTTGCATTTATTTTATCTCTAGTTTTATATGCTACTTTATGAAAATCAGAAATATTAGCCCCTATGGATACAATACCAAATCCTTTTTTGCCCTTTCCATATTGTCCTGTGTAGTATGGGATAACTGATACGGTTGAAAGCTTCCAAACTTTGCTCCAATATATCATAAATGAACCATAGCCTCCTTGTGAAGCAATCTTTTCCCATCCTGTGCATTGAGGTGCAAAGTTTAGGTATCTACAATCTAAAGGAATTTTACCTTGCTTTAAAAGTTGCGACATATTTGGTTTTTTTTGCCCCGATTGTTTCTCAAATTTTGGATATTTTTCTAAAAAATCTAACAAATTTTTCTGCTTTGATTCTTTAAATTTTTTTGCTACATCTGCACTAACCCATGGAGCAACTCTCTTTCCTGTTTTTGGATCAAAACCAGATATAAAATAATCCCTAGGATGAGAGATTAGCCTACCTTTTTTATCCCACATAAATGCATAGTTTCCACTACTCGCATCAGATATATTTTGTTGTAAATTCTTAGAAACAGTATTTACTGAATCTGTAAATTCCATAATATGCCTATGATCAAGGGCAAGTGAAATATATCCAACTTTTTTATTATTATTAAATACTGGCGTAACAAACCTTATAATTCCTTCAAATCTTTTTCCCAAAGGATTTTCCAATCCAGCATATCCATATTTTTCTGGTTGAAATTTAATCTTCATTTTTTTAGCTTTTTCTTTAGAAAAGGTACCTATTATTTTTGTACCTACATATTTACCTATCACATCAGAAACATAAATTTCATCTTTTTTTAAATGCTTAATCTTGTCAAAATATGTTTCAGAGTTTATATATGTATTAGACTTTTTAGATATATCTAATAATTTATTATTTATAGATGATTTTTTTACTTTTTCAATACCATTTAAATCAAAATATGTTATCTCTTTATATATAGGCAAATTAATTTTATTGATTGATATTGGGCTTATGTAATTAAAGTTTTTTTCATTGTCTTTAATCGGTATAATTTTTTTATCTATTGATTTATTTTGAATTTTTGGTATCCATTTTGATGATGCATCATCATAGATATACTTTGGACTTTTAATAACTCCTTTATTTTTACTTTTATAAAATTCGTTAAAAAGTTTATTTGATGGTTTTTGCGTAGATAAAAATAAAATATCATTATCTCTTTCATATAAAAAATTAGCAATATTTGTGGCAATATTAACTGTAAATTTTTCATAAGATTTTTGAGCGCTTTTGTCTAGCGCTTTTATACTATCACTAATTGATTCATTTGCAGTTTTTTTTATCAATTTAATATTAGCATTAAAACTTTTTTCTAAATCATTGGTAAAAATTGTACCAACTTTTTCTACACCCAATATAGCTATATATGCAATGATAATCATTGGCAATACTTTTATGCAAATAAACAGTATAATTAATTTTGCTCTTATTCCTAAACTTTTCATTTTTCCCTTGCTTGAGTTAGTAGATAAATAGCAACCCTTAAGTTTCATAAGGCTACAAGTAATTACAAGAAGTTTATTATATCAGCTTTATTAAGAAATACAGCTTATACATATCTACTTTTGCTTTGGACGAAATGGCTTTATAATATTTTCATTGCACTCAAGATAAGGACCATCTAACAAATCTATACAGTATGGGACTGCTGGAAAGACTGCATCCAAACACTCTCTTATGGATTTTGGTTTCCCTGGTAGATTTATTATAAGACTCTTGCCTCTAATTCCTGCTGTTTGACGAGAGAGTATAGCTGTTGGCACATATTTTAGGCTTACTTGACGCATAAGCTCTCCAAATCCTGGCATCATTTTATCGCACACTGCTTCTGTGGCTTCTGGAGTTATATCTCGCACGGCTGGACCAGTTCCTCCAGTTGTAACTATCAAGCAACACTCTTGCACATCGGCCATATCTTTTAATGCTTTTTCTATTCTATCTTGATCATCAGGGATAACTTTATAAAGGCTCTCCCATTCACTGATTAGATAATCATTCATCGTCTCTATGATAGCTTTTCCTGATAAATCTTCATAAACCCCAGCACTAGCGCGATCTGACATAGTTAAAATTCCTATTTTTATGGTCATATTATGATTCCTTTACTGTTTTTTTCAACAAAAATACAAACACAATACACAAAAATGACATAGCAGCCGCTATCTTGTATGTTGCATTTAAGCCGATATTATCTCCTAATTTTCCTACAATAAATACTATTATTGAGCTTACGCCAAAATTTACACTCATATATAAACTATTTGCAAATGTTGGCATCGAAGAGTTTAAATCTTGCACACTTGCCATCAGTACAGGTCCTGTTGCAAAAAGAAAAAAGCCGATAACTGCCAAGAGTGGAAATAACGCTACTTCGTGAAAATATACAAATAATACCATAAAAATAGAAGAGACAACTGATGAAATCAAAAGCATATTATATCTGCCTATCTTATCTGAGTAAGAGCCTGAAAAAAGCGTACCTAATACTGCAAAAAATTGCAATACAGAAAGTGATACACCTGCATACCAAAGGCTTGAGCCATTTTGTGTTAGATAAACTGGAAGGTACAAAACTAAAACTGATTTCATGGCTGATTGAAAAAGCATAAACCCGCCAATCGCACTAAAAAATGGCGTGTATAATTTTAAGAATTTTTTAGTGTCTCCCTTTTCTCTTTTTTTGCTAAAACTTGAATGTACTTGAAAATTTCTTAATTTTAAAAAAAGCAAAAATGAAGCTAAAAGTCCAAAAGGCACCAATCTGTATGTTCCTTCCAACCCCCAAAGCGAAATAGCACCCGTGATAATCAGTGGTCCAACAGTCCTTGCAGTCTCACCACCGACCATAAAAAAACTCATACCTTTTCCAACTTTATCGCCTGAAGCCTCTTTTATCATCACAGGACTTGGTATGTGATAGAGTGCAGCACTAAAACCTGCCACAAAAAGTAAAATCAAAGCCATCACATAAGAGTTTGCAAGACCCAAGAAACTCATGCTTATAGCTGTAATCGAGGGCATCAAAATTACTATATATTTTACATTTGTTTTTTCTGCCATAAGACCAAATATCGGATTAAATAGTGATGGAATACGCCTTGCAATATCCAAAAAAGCTGCGTCAGTTAGACTGATACCAAGCTTGCTGATAAGTAAAGGCAACATCGGTGCCAAAAATGAGCTATACACATCATGTGCAAAGTGTGAAAACGAGATGGTTACCACCTCACCTCTTCTAAATTTTTTCATCTTATATCACCTTTTCTCGGAAATAAAAATTGATATCTCTTAATATACTTAGTCAAAAGGAAGAACAACTCCACCACCAGGGGCAAGTTTTACATCAGTTGTAGCTTCACCTTCACTTTTAAATTTCTTTGAGTTTTGTTTTACGCTTCTTAAAACCATGCCCTTGTTGACAATTCCCTCAAGAAGTTTCGCATAAGAGATCTTTGGTCTAACAGTTGTGATTTCTATAGTTCCTGCTTCAAGCTCTTCGTAGCCTAAAAATTCATGAGTATATGGATCAACCAATCTTTCACCTTTTTTATAAGCTTTAAAAATATCACCTTGATGGATGCTATTGCCTCCTTGATTTACGATGATATTGCCTGATGTAACCGCTACTATCATCGGAGGGTAGATATTGCTTAAGATATGATTTAAAATCTCTCCTGTTATCCTATCCATACTTAAAGCAATAATGGCTTCTGCTGACTTATTTGAAACACTTTTATCTAGTGAAAATGACGCAGAAACTGTTTCGCTCCATTTTATCTGTTGGGTTGCCATAGCCAAGATTCTGTATGACACGGTAGATTCACAAACCAAACTAGAAGTTTCTGGAATACCTATGTTGTTATGTTCGGTAACTCTATCAACTTTATAATTCAAAATTTGCCCAACTACAAGATAGTCACTTCCAAGTCTCTTTCCAAGCTTTAAAAGTTCATTTTTAGCTGAATCTCCTGATAATATAAAATTTTTCTCTTGGCTATAATATTTACTATTTTCTCTATCAAGTACTGTAAATTTTCTTGATTGGGTTACCTTGGAAACAAGAGCCTGAGTAAATCTTTTTGATACCACTTTTCCACTTGCATAATCTTCTAATACAATATATGAATTCTTATGTTCAAATGGAATCACAGATAATTTTCTTCTTTTTTGAGGATTAAAACCAGGAGTTTTGTACTGAAGCATTTTTACTTTTACTTTTACAATCCACTCTCCGCCTTGTTTGTAACTATCTACGATTCTATAGTTCCTTATAAAACCTCTTGTAGCTTCTTTGATTTTTTTGACGGAGTGCTCTGTTATAGATACTCCATGCGAGCTATCTCCATCAATCGATATTCCTGACTCTTTTATAGATTTAGCATAAGCTCTTTTCGCACTGATAGCTACACCTTGAGTCTGTTTCACTGCTTCTATAAGGGCGTTTCTGACTGCACTAGCTCTTGAGGAACCCGAACCCTCTGTAACCAAGTAAGTTGTTTGAATTTTCCCAAACAAAAACAGTGGAAACAAGAGTAGTAATAATAAAATTTTAATTTTCATTGTTTGAGCCTTTTAAAAGTCATTTACATCATTTACAGGTTTGCTAACTTGAATACTTTTAGTGTATTTATGTTTTTTTCTTTTGTGTTTCACACCATATTTGCCACTGTTAAAGTTATTTGCTGCTTTAAGAGTACTGTATCTCCAAACTATTACTGCCCCTACAAATTTTACGCCATCTTTTGTGGTATACCTCCAGGTTTTTACCGGACTTCTACCTTTTAATTTTGCATGTGCACTACTCTTCATATTATTGTTAGTAATTTTTATTATATTTTTAATAGTTTTTTCTATAGTATCACTATCGGGCTTTACTTTTCTTTCAACATATCTTCTTATCTCTTCTCCATTTTTTCTACTCTCTGTGGAGCTCATATATCCATTGACTATTTCTGTAATCTGGTCATCGGCATTACTAACAGCATTTGCCTTAGCCTCTTTTTTGAGCTGGTCATTTATGTATGTATCATCTCCATCTTTTGAGTATGAACCAATGCCATAAGATATAATCATAGGCGTTCCATCCTTGTCATAAGCAAGACGGACTCCAAAAGTACTCAAATACTCTTTTTTACTTTGAGGCAATAATCCTTTTATATCCCTTCCCTTTCCTTTAACTAAAGATTTTCTTTGAAGCCTTATGTCTTTAACTATTTGGATGGTTTTAGAAGTTGCAACAGCAACAACGCCAACAACTACTCTACCACTTTTATCACTTACGATAGCTGTTTGCACTGGAAAAAGTCCTGAAATGCTACCAGATGCTTTTCTAATAGAATTTTTTATAAATCTATCTTTTAAGACATCTTTTTTCATTTTAGGTGTCATTTTATCCAACTCTTCAGGACTAACACCAAGCTCGTTTAATTTCTTATCAAGCTTTTTATCTGTTACATCCAAACTTTTATCAAAAATCCTTAGGACTTTACCAAGAAATCCCTTCACATTGCTACTTGGAAGTTCAATATGCTTGGCATATGTTGATCTATTTGAATAAAGTGATTTTACTTTTTTAACAATATTATCACCAAATCTTGCCATAAGATATTGATTTTGCAAATCCATCATAGCCTTGTCGTAAGCATTTACCAAAGCATCACCATATTGTGGATCTGTTGGTTTTAAAGAAACACTTTGGCTTGCAAAAAAGAAATATTTTCCATTTTTCTCGCCAAATTCTTCTACACCAAATCTTTTTACAACACCATATGCCCAGTCTTCGACTGTATCTCCAGCATCTTCTACAAGTACTGGTTTTGCCATTTTGTTTATTTCATTTACATCTTTTTGACTAATCACATCAGTTGCATTTGCTGATACAATCAAAAATAAAAAAGATAAAATTATACTGATTAATTTATTCATAACTATTCCTTACCAATTTACGCTTTTGCCACTGCCTGCTTTACTGATAACTGTTTCACCTTCCCAATATGCAAGACCTGTTTTGATATCTGTTAAAGTTAGTTGAATATAGTAGTCAACTTTAGTTTCACCATCAGACAGCGTTGCATTTCTTTGTATAATTTTGCCAGAAAGTGAGAAATCAGGAGCTATCATTTGACCTTTTTTAGCCACTGTTCTTTGATTAAATTCATCTGATTTTCTTAGTTTTCTAGCATTATAACTCATAGTGTCTTCTGCCCCTCCAGCTCTTACTGCCGTAGTAACAACAACTTTTCCACTTTGCAATAGTGATATTCTTATACTTTTTATCAACTGATCCATGTCAATTCTTTGAGTTGTATCGTTTATAAGAGTAGAAATTGCAAGAACATATCTTCCTCCGCCTCTTTTGTTTAGAGATCCGCTTCTTAGCATTGATTGGACTGCATCCATAGAAGCTTTTCTAAAATCTTGATAGTCAAGTCCCAAGGTAGATGCTTTTGCGGTTTCAGGATGTCCTGCATTTAAATATCTTGGTTGATCACCTGCACACCCTGCGAATATCACAACAGCCCCCAAAGATAGGAGTATTGCTTTAGTTATACTGATTAGTTTCATTTTTTACCCTTTTTTTATTTTTTTCATAATCTACAATAAATATTTTATATGTAACAACTTTTGGAGAAGTGGCAATTACACTCAAAACTTTCTCTTCGCTTGGTCCCAAATGAATAGGCACAAAAGTATCGGTTATGCTTTTTATATTAAATCCTTCTTTGTCATACCATTGAACATGATACAAAAAATCCAAATTAGTTTCGCTCAAACGGTTTTTTACACCAAATTGCACCTCAGCCAATCCATCCTTTCTTTCTCTACTGATGGAATTTGTAATTTTTATCTTATTTTGCAAACTATTGTCGATTACTATCGGCCAGTTTGGATTCATGGGCACAGGTGCTTCGTTACATCCTGAAATCGCTAATGCAACTACAGCAAAAGCAAACAGTCTAAAAAGATACTTCATTATATATTACCTCCGCATTTTTTTCTGGAATTCTAACAAATACAATATGATTTTTTCTTGTATCAAGCTTTAACTCCATCAACTTCTTATGAGTGGGATCAAAAAGACTAATTCTTGGCTCTTTAAGCTCAATTCTAGCTATTTGAAAATCTTTTGGCAACATTCTCCATTGTCTAGTGTCAGCTCTGTTCATAACACCTTGATATACTGCACCCAAAATTCCACCTATAAGTCCACCTTTTTTTCTTAACTGATATTGTATCATAGTTTGGGTTACTGTTCTTACGATAGCTCTTGTCATGATTGTAGGAAATCTCTTTTTAAATTCAGTTTTTACTACCTTATCCATACTTGCAACTTGCTTAGTAAAAACAGCTCTGCTTCCATTTTTTACACTTAAATATTTAAATGCGCTTGGATTCTCTTTGAAAGAGGGGAGTGCTATACCTGTATAATATGCTTTTTTTGTTATCAAAAATAGTGGTATATCAAAACGCATTTCTACTTTTTTCGGACCTTCACCATCGGCAAAAACGATCCAAGCATAATGTTTACTTGTTGCTTTTCCCAAAGAAGATGCAGCCTTCATGGCATATTTTAAATCTTCTTTTACATACGAAGCTGCTGGTTCATTACCTTTTATCATCCCATATGTCTCTTTAAGAATATCAGTAGCTTTTGCATAATCACCTACACTTATAAAAAACAGTCCTGACATATATGAAGTAAAAGGATTGATGAAGTCTGGATATGGCTTAAATGCAAAAAGATTTGAGTATTTTTTCTCAATGACCCATTTTGTTTTTTTGTTATTTGCAGATTTGCTTACCTTTCTTGAATCAACTTTCTTTTTTTGAGCCTTTTTTTTGTTTTCTTCCTCTATTTTCTTCTTCTCTTGACTTATCTCTTTTGCAAAAAACTCTTTTGCCCTTCTTTGTCTCTCTAAAGCACGGTTGAACTCTATTCTTGCATTTGCCCTATCAAGTCTACTCATAAAGTCCATACCTTTATAGGTATTTACCATTATGCCTTCATAAATTTTTGGTCTATAGTCCATAAAAGTATCATTTGTTAATACTGAGCCAACATTTGCAAAAAATTTGCCTGCGAGTATCTCTTTATCGTACTTTTTAATTTTAACTTCAGATTTGTCAAAAAAGTAAGTACTTTGATTAAAATCCTGTGCATATCTTAAAATAAGACCAGCATCAAGATACCAAAGTAGGTCATCCTTCTCTTTTTTTACCAAATCTTTTGCTATGCCCTTATAGCCTCCAGCTTTTTTTGCACTTTCATAATTTCCTGATTTTCCAAGCTTCCCCAAGCTCGGAGTTGTTCCCGCACACCCTGCAAAAATTATCGATCCTACCACAAGACCCAAAATACCTTTTTTTGTCACATACGCTCCTTTTAAATTATAACTTTTTTTGATTATAAAAATCAAGGTAATATTCTAACTAAACTTCATTGAAAGTTCTATGAAGATAACACATTTTTGTTATTTATATATAAAACCGCTTATAAATCTCTCTAGTATATCTTTTTCGTCAACTTCTAATTCTTTTTCATTGCTTAGCCAATACTCTATATAGCCCATCGAAAAAGAGTTAAAAACATAAGCCACTTGAAGATAATCTAAGTCTTTAGATAGATTGTGCAAGGTTGCAAGTTTTTCAAATTCATCTCTTAAGAACTCAAATATTGGTTTTGTCAAATCGGTATTTTTAGTATTTAATTTGGAAAAAAAGAGAGGATCTCCAAGCACAGGATCCGTCAAAGTTTTTTTCTTATTTTTAAAAATTTTAAATTTAAGTTCAAGATATGCCAGCAGTCTATCTTTTGGACTTACTACATGCATGCATGCTTCTCCAATCTCTTTGCTAAAAAGCCTTATCTGGTATCTTACATATTCATGAAAAACATTTTCTTTTGAGCTAAAAAGTTTATATAGTTGCCCTACTGATATATCACAATTCTTAGCCAAGTCATTCATCTTGACATTTTCAAATCCTACCTCTTCAAAATATCGACAAGCTTCATCTAATATGAGATTTCTCTTTAAATCTTTTATCTTAGATGCCATTTTAGTTTTTTTCATACTATTTCCAAATTTAAATTTATTGAAATTATAAAAGAATATTGCTTAATTAAGAATAAGTTTATATAAAAATGAATATAATTCACAAATTACAATTAAAACTAGGATACTCATGAAAAAAATCGGAACTATTCTCATCTTAACGCTTATCGTATTTTTTGGATATGAAGGCTTTATATATCTAAGATACAGATCAGTTAATGCTGTTAGTGACGCAGCATTTGTTAAAAGTGATTCTCTTAAAACTTTAGGATTTAAAGTCGATGGAAAAGTTATTTTTATGAGCAAAAACGAAGGCGAGAGCATCAAAAAAGGCGAAGTACTAGCAAAAATTGATAATATTGATTTCTTAAATGCCAAAGCTAAAATCACAAACAGTATAAATGCCACCAAAAAAACTAAAGAGGGACTTGAACTTAAGCTTAATAGAATCACTAAAGAATTAAGCTTAAATGAAAAGATAGCCAAAAACAATATAGGCGCATACAAACAAAATATCGAGGCTATTAAGTTTTCTATCAAAGCAAATAAAACAAAATTGCACAAGCTAAATCTTGATGAAAAAAGATATAAAAAGATGCTTAAGCAAAAACTAATCTCTAAAAATGATTATGAAAAAATCTATACGGCTAGAAATGCGCTTAAAGACATGATATTATCTCAAAAAAGAGAGTTGGATTCTTACATACTTAACCTTAACAATATCAAAAATGCACTTACACTTTCAATTATAAAAAAGAGTCAAACTGTAGAGATTGAAAAAAGCATAGAAGCTATGAGCCTTAAGATAAAATCAATGCAAAATTTGAAGCAAGAAGTCGATAATAAGATTAGATATTGCACTCTTATATCGCCAATGGATGGAAAAATTGCTAAAAAATTTATAAATACAAATAAAGTTCTAAGTGCAGGATATCCTGTATATTCTGTGGTGAATCCAAAAAAGCTACATGTAGAGGTTTTACTTTCAGAAAAGAAACTCGATGGTGTGAAAGTCGGCAATGATGTTTCGGTGAAAATTGATGCACTTGATAATAAAGAGTTCAAAGGAAAAGTGCAAAGGATTTTACCAACTTCTGCCTCAACTTTTTCACTCGTTCCAAGAGACATAGCTAGTGGAGAATTTACTAAACTTGACCAAAGATTTACGATAAGAATATCACTTGCAAAAACAAAAGGTTTACTCGTAGGAATGAGTGCAAATATAGCGATAAAAAGAACAAAATAGATGCAAGAAAAGCTCAAGAATAGCTGGGATATCACCTCGAAAGAGAGGGCGATATTTAGCATCATTGTCATGACTGGAGCTTTTATGGCGATACTTGATACTACTATAGTTGATGTTATAGTACCAAAGCTTACTGGCCCTCTTGCATCTGATATGTACGGTGTTCAGTGGATAATCACAAGTTATATGATAGCCGCGGCCATTGCCCTTTTGATAACAGAATATCTTATAAAAAGGTTTGGGGCAAAGTATATATTTATAGCTGGTGTTGCTATCTTTTCTATCTTTTCTTTGATGTGTGGTTTGTCAAATGATTTGACTTTCATCATCTTTGCGAGAATTTTTCAAGGTGTTGGCGAAGCGTTTATCATGGTGACAAGTCATATCATGATTTTTGCTTATTTTCCGCCTAAAAAGCAAGGGCTAGCTATGGGAATATTTGGGCTTGGAGTTAGTTTTGCACCAGCTCTTGGACCAACTATAGGAGGCTATCTTACGGAGTACTACAATTGGAGGATGGTGTTTTTTATCAATGTGCCTGTTGGCATACTTCTTGCAATTTCAGGTATGATTTTTCTTCCAAAAGATTTAAATCTTAAAAGGATAAATTTTAATTTTATAAGCTTTTTTTGGATATCAGTTGGAACCATTGCCATACTGATAATGTTATCAAAAGGGCAACAAAGAGGTTGGATGAACGACTCTCTTATAGGGGCTTTGTTTTTTATCTCTATCATAGGATATCTGTTTTACATGCTAAGTGAAATGTATTCAAAACATACTCTTATCGATTTTTCACTATTTAAAAATAAAGATTTTGCAAATGGCATTCTTATATATTTTTTCATTTTGGGTTTTGGTATGTATCAGTATTTTTATCTTTTGCCAGTCTATTATGAGCATATAAAAATGCTACCTACTTTGGATGCGGGAATCTCTGTTTTTGTTTTTGCTGTATTTATTGGAATTTTTTCACCACTTGCGGGAATACTTTCAGACAAGATAGGTGCTAAAAAAGTAGTTTTACTCGCTACAATCATATATGTTTTAACTTCATTTTTTATTTTACCAACTCTAAATTATTATACTCCATTGCATCAAGCTCAACTTCTTACCATCCCTTTTGGTATAGGTATGGGACTATTTTTTGCTCCTGTAACCGTTTTGCTTTTACAAAATGCTCCAAAAGAAAAAGGGGAACTTGCTATCGTATTGATGGATTATGTTAGATTTGTTGGCGGAAGTTTCGGAACGGCACTAGCTACAAACAATATGGAATACTTTAAAAGTATCAATTTTTCGCACATGAGCGAACTTCAAAATAGTGAATTTGTGATGTCTTATATCCAAGAGTTCCAAAATTTTCTAGGGATCACAAAAGATCAAGCTCTTGCATCTTTTGGACAGTATGAAACATTTATGAGTTACAATTACGGCTTCTCTTCTGTTTTTTCAAGTGCAGCTATTTGGGGAGCGATAGGCTCCGTTTTCACTGCACTTTTATTCGTAAAATTTAAACCAATTAAGGAAAAAAATTGAAAAAATATATTATATTTTTATTACCAATATTTTTATATGCAACAAGCTTTAATGACTTGATAAAAAGTGTAGATAACAACCTACTTGTAAAATCAAAACAAGAGCAAACCAAGGCTTTGAAAAAGATGCTAAAAGCAAAAAAAGCAAAAAACTCACCTTTTATCGATTTGCAATTAAATGCTACAAGACTTTATGATACACCAATGGCAGGTGGATTTGGACCCAATCTTTTAACGATAGGAACCAAAACAAATTTGGATGCAAGTTTGGGTATCACATATCCACTTTTTACTGGATATGCTATCACTAAATCCATACAAAAAGCAAAATTAGAGTTTATAAAAAGCAAACTTGAAACAAAAGAGTTAAAAAGAAAACTATATCTTAAAATTGCATCACTTTATAGTGCGATTTATTCTTCAAATAAAGCTTTAATAGCAAGCAATGATGCAAAAAAAGCCATAGAAGATTCATATAAAAAAGCAAAAGGCTTATACGCCAATGGTCTTATAAATATCTCAAATTTATATAAAATAGAAGCGCAAAAATACGAGATTCTCTCTACAATACAATCATACAAAGAACAGAAAAATTCGTACATAAATGATTTAATATATTTGACAAAAAAAAGAACAGATGTTAAATCTTTACCATATATAAATATATCAACAAACATAAATTTACTTCAAAATAGAGCATTAAACAACAGAGCTGATATTAACGCTTTAAAAATACAGTTAAAAATAGACAAAAAAGATATAGCTCTAGCAAAAAGTAAAAGATACCCACAAATTGCACTTTTTGGAGCTATAAAAAGACAAGGTGATAATTTAAATCTAAATGGAAATGGTTTTACAAATGCAGACCAAAGCTACATTGGAGCAACGCTAAAATACAATATCTTTGACGGTGGTGAAAAAAGAAGTGAAAGACAAGCCTCAAGAGCCAAAAGAAATGCTACGGTTTTATATTTTGCTGATTATAAAAGAGCGGTTATAAAAAATATAAAAAATGCAATTTTAAGATTAGACTCTTTAAACTTTCGACTAAAAACATCTATGAAACAAGTGGAAGCCTCTAAAAGTTACTATAAGCTGACCAGTGGCAGATTTGATAACTCAATAGCGAGTGGCGATGAATTGAGCCGAGCCATAGCAAACCTAGCAACCAAAAGGGCTAAAAAACAGAATATAAAAGCAAAAATATTTTTACAGATTTGCAAAATCAACTTACTAGTCGGGAGTGATTATTTTATGAAAAGCATATCAAATACAAAATAGCCTCTACAATTGGCTATTTTGTAATATTTCTCATGCTTTATAACTATCCAACAAGCTAGAGAGTTTCACACTCATTTGAGCCATATGTTCAGCTGCACTTGCGATTTCCTCTACGCTTCTTGCATTATCTCCTGAGATTATGTGTATGTTTTCTATCTCTTTTAGTATATCATTTGTAGCATCTGCATTTTGGATATAGCCGTTTATGATATTTTCTATTTTATTTATCGCATCATTCATTTGATCTACATTTCCATCTATGCCTTGCTCTACATCTTTAGCTTCTTTGGCAAGAGTATCAGCTTTTTTAGCATTTGTATTTATTTGTTCTGTTGTGCCTGATATCTCTTGGATTATAACACTTATGCTCGCATTTATCTCTACTAAACTTTTTTGTGTCCTCTCAGCTAGTTTCCTCACTTCATCAGCTACAACTGCAAAACCTCTTCCGTGTTCCCCAGCTCTTGCCGCTTCTATTGCGGCATTTAATGCTAGTAAATTAGTTTGATCTGCGATATCATTTATAACAGTAAGTACATCTTTTACCTGCTCTGCATTATTACTTAATTGCTGTAGATTTTCTGTCATTTGTGTTTCAGCTTCGGAGCTTTCATTGACTCCACTTGCAAGATTTGCGAGTTTCCCTTTTGCTTGTTCTAGACTCTCTCCTGTTTGCATTATCTCTTTTTTTGTTATTTTGGCATTTTCTATTGAAGTCTGGAGTACATTTTGGAGTTCTTTGCCCTGAATTGCAGCATTTTGCACTATAGCGGCTTCTTGTTCTGCTTTTTTACCTATTTGCAATGATGTTTGAGACAATTCTTGAGCTATCGAGCTATTTTCCGTACTACTTAGTTTTGCCTCTTTAACCGTTGTTTGAACTTTTATTATAAAATCATTTACATAACCACTTACTTTTGTTATCTCATCATTTCCATTTATGACTAATCGTTGTGTCAAATCTCCCTCGCCTTGTGCTAAATCTTTTGTAGTATTTTCTAAGCTATGCAAAGATTTTAGTATATTTTTCGAAATGCTATAGAGAAATCCCATAAGCAATAAAAGGATTGAACCTATCAGCGAGTAGTGCATGGTCTTCAGTAAAGATTCTTCTTTTTGTTGAGCTAAGTTTATATCTTTCGAAACATTGGCAAAACTTTTTTCAGTTTCATGAACACTATTTCTCATTTTACTTTTCAGCCCAGAATTTTCATCTAAACCCAGAATTTTTTGTGCTTTAAACAGATCAAGAAAACTTTTTTTATATTTTGCTAGATTGTTTAATAGCATACTATTTGAAGAGTTTTCTTTTATATATTGTATCGTTTCTTCATAAACTTTATTCCAATTATCAACATACTTGCCATCTTCTCTTAGCATAAAATCTTTTTCGTGTTTTCTTAGTGTTAAAATTTTAGAATACAAAGCATATTCTTTTCCTCTCTCCGCCATAGACTGTACTTTATGTACTGATTTTCTAAGTTCTCCGTATAAACCATCTTTATCATTTAAACCTATCTTCTTTTGCAAAAGCACTATACTTGTAAAATCACTCTCATATCTATCTGTCTGTTTTTTTAGTTTAACCAATCCGTCATTTTTTACTTTTTCACTCACTAGAAGATTGTTTTCAACCTCTTCATTCTTTTTTAGGTGTTTAACAACTTTTTTAAATTGATTGAAATATTTTACATCTTTTCTCGCCAAAAAATCTTTTTCGTGTTTTCTGAGCTCTAGTATATCTGTACCCATATCCGTCAAAATATCTTTCATAGTAGTGTATTGTGTTGTTCTTAATTCCATATAGTTCATAGCAAAAAAGTTCACAACAAAAGCCAACAAAACCCCACTTGAAACCAATAATAGTTTAATTTTAATCGTCATTAGATACTCCTTAAACGATTTTTTTATACGATTTTGACATTATACAATAAAATTTACATAATGTAAAAAATTAAGATTTAGTATAATCATGTGCTTCTTTTTTTTCTTAATTTTATCGTTGGAATTTGAGATATAAAAACTCCGGTAAGTATGATTATTGAAGCAACAATTTGTACAAATTTTAACTTTTCCCCTAAAATTAAAAATGCTAAAATTACTGTAAAAACTGGTATAAGATTTATATAGATTGCTGCTTTTGCGGCTTGCATACGACCTAATGCAAAATTAAACATACCGTAGCCTCCAAGAGTAACTATGACACCTAGATAAACAGTCCACAAAAAAGAATCCCATGTGAAATACATGTTAATCGTATTGTATTCCCAAATCGCAAAAGGAAAGTAAAAAAGCACTCCGACAAATGCTTGAATTGCAGTTAAAAACAGAGCTGAGAATTTTTCACTCAAGCGACGAATAGAGATAGCATATCCTGAGCCACATACCATTGCTAGAAACTCAAGCGTATTTCCTAGCAATGGATTTGAAGCATGAACATCGCTACTAGCTGACAAACTTAACCAAATAGCCCCGATAACAGCCAACATAGAACCGATAGCCACTTTTTTAGTTATCACTTCGCCCAGTATGATTCCAGCGCCAACTGCTGTGATAAGAGGCATCATAGATGTTATCATGCCAGCTTGTGCCGCTGAAGTATATTGCAGAGCTTTTGCTTCAAATATAAAATACATGCAAGGCTCAAACAGTGTCATAATAGCTATATATTTGATATCATCTTTTGTAAATCTTAATTTTAAAAATTGTTTTATAAAAAACACGAAACATAAACTAGCAAAAAACATTCTAATAAATATAACACTAAAAGGTCCCATGGGTCCGATAGCTGATTTTAAAGCTATAAATGAACTCGCCCAAACCAACATCGCTGTTACCAAAGCTCCAACTGCGAGCCAATCTATATCTTTTTTTATCACAAATTCTCTTTTTTGATGAAATTTTACCATAATAAAAAATTTTTGAGATATAATACCAAGATAAGGAAAACGCATGAATATAAAAACAGCACAAGAAGCTCTAGATTTGATAGAAAAAAGAGGCATAAAACGCATCAAACTTGCTACTACTGATATAGATGGAATTTTAAGAGGCAAGTATATAAACAAAGAGAAGTTTATCTCTGTTTTAAAAAGTGGTCTTGGTTTTTGTGATGTTATATTTGGTTGGGATTCCAAAGATGAGCTATACGCAAAAGACTCCATAACTGGTTGGAGTGATGCTTTTCCTGATGCACTTGGACAAATCGATATCTCTACATGTAGAGAGTTACCACTCGAAGAAAATTCTCTTCTGTTTTTAGTTGATTTTGAAAATGGTGGAAAACATCGGGATGTTTGTCCTAGAACACTTCTTAAAAGAGTGATAAATCAAGGCAAAGAGATAGGTCTTAGCTTTAAAGCTGCAGCTGAATTTGAATTTTTTATGTTTAATGAAACACCCAAAAGCGTAAGAGAGAAAGATTATAAAAAC
>Ga0256829_1000998_pt1 | contig 24625 bp, 22 predicted proteins | sample 131447metaG_FD_185979 | JGI IMG/M metagenome (GOLD analysis project Ga0256829, IMG submission 185979) | Hydrothermal vent microbial communities from Lau Basin, Pacific Ocean - 131-447 | ecosystem: Environmental > Aquatic > Marine > Hydrothermal vents | place: Pacific Ocean: Lau Basin | collected...
GGGCTCGGGGCTCGGGGCTCGGGGCTCGGGGCTCGGGGCTCGGGGCTCGGGGCTCGGGGAAGCGTAGCCTCCTGGGCAGCTCATGCGACACCGAAAAACCGGCCTTGCGCCGGCTTTTTCGTGCCACGCCCCTGTCGCATGACCGACACAGACCTCGCCATAATGACGCCTTTCCCGATATGGACTCTTGCCATGCGCATTTGCGTCTACTGCGCCTCCTCCGACCATGCCGACCCGGCCTACCGTGACGCCGCGCGCGAACTGGGCCGATTGCTGGCCGAGGGCGGCCACAGCGTGGTCTACGGTGGCGGTTCACGCGGCTCGATGGGGGCGGTGGCCGACGGCGCACTGGAGGCTGGCGGCACGGTCATCGGCATCCTGCCCAAATTCATGGCCGACCTGGAATGGGGCCATCCGGGCCTGACCGAGCTGCAACTGGTCGAGGACATGCGCGAGCGCAAGCATCGCCTGCTCACGGGTTCGGATGCCGTCATCGCGCTGCCCGGCGGATGCGGCACGCTGGAGGAACTGTTCGAGGCCATCACGCTCAAGCGCCTGGGCATCTATCTCAAACCCATCGTGCTGCTGGATACCATGAGCTTCTACCAGCCGCTGGATGCGTTCCTGCGACAGGTGATCGCCGCACGCTTCATGAATCCCGAGCACGCGCACATGTGGCAACTGGTGAACTCGCCCGCCGAGGTGCTGCCGGCGATCCTCGACGCACCACCATGGGGCGCCGACGCACGCGACTACGCGGCCGTACGGGGATAGCGGCCTGCAGGCATCCCATTGCATGCAACGCGCGCATGGCGGACCTTGCCCTCTCTGACCGTGACCGCATGCCCCTTGCAGGCGCTGGAAAGCACGAAACTGCAAGGCCTGGTACCCGGTGATATCCGGCTCATGCCGCATTGACGATCACGCCTGCCGGCGCCCCTGCCGAGGGCGGATGTCGCCGCTGTTTCCCTGATCCACCCACGGTGTTTCCGATCACGCCCTTCCATTTCAACCGTTTCGCCCCCACAGTGGTGCGGTTACACCAGCCAAGGAATATACCCAGGTGTCGATACCCAGTTCCGCCCGGACCACGCCCATTACCGATCCGCGGCAGCTTGCCGAATACGTGGCCAGCGGGGAGAAACCGCGCAATGACTGGCGCATCGGCACCGAGCACGAGAAATTCGGCTTCCGTCACGACGACCTGCGCCCGCCGGTCTACGAGGGCGAACACGGTATCCGCGCGCTACTGGAGGGCGTGGCCACCGGCCATGGCTGGGACATCATCCGTGAAGGCGATCTTCCACTGGCACTGGCCCGCGAGGGCGCCTCGATCACGCTGGAGCCGGCCGGCCAGCTGGAATTGTCCGGCGCGCAGCTGGAAACGATCCACCAGACCTGTCGCGAGGTCAATGGCCACCTCAAGGAGGTCCGCTCGGTGGCCGACAAGCTGGGCATGGGCTTCCTGGGCATGGGCTTCCAGCCCAGATGGCGGCGTGAGGAGATGCCCTGGATGCCCAAGGGGCGCTACGCCATCATGCGCCGTTACATGCCCACGCGCGGCAGGCTTGGCCTGGACATGATGACGCGCACCTGCACCGTGCAGGTGAACCTGGATTTCTCCAGCGAAGCGGACATGGTCAAGAAATTCCGGGTGGCCCTGGCACTGCAACCGGTCGCGACCGCCCTGTTCGCCGACTCGCCGTTCACCGACGGCAAACCCAACGGTTATCTTTCCTACCGCTCGCAGGTATGGACCGATACCGACCCGGACCGCACCGGCATGCTCGATTTCGTGTTCGAGGACGGCTTCGGCTACGAGCGATGGGTCGACTACATCCTCGACGTGCCGATGTACTTCACCATGCAGAACGGCCAGCCGGTCGACGTGGCCGGACGCAGCTTCCGCGATTTTCTCGCCGGCAAGCTTCCGGAGCTGCCGGGCGTGACGCCGACCCTGCGCGACTTCGACGATCACATGACCACGGCCTTCCCCGAAGTACGCCTGAAGCGTTTCCTGGAAATGCGCGGCGCCGACGGCGGACCGTGGAACCGGCTGTGCGCTTTGCCGGCCCTGTGGGTCGGGCTGCTGTATGACGACACCGCGCTCGATGCCGCGTGGGATCTGGTCAGGGATTTCAGCATGACCGAACGCCATGCACTGCGCGACGGTGTGCCCAGACAGGGGCTGAAACTTCCCTTCCGTGGCCGCACCGTGCGCGAACTGGCTCTGGAGACGCTGAAAATCGCCGGGCACGGGCTCAAGCGCCGCGCATGCCGCAACGAGCACGGCGTCGACGAAACCGTCTTCCTCGAACCGCTGCTGGAACTGGCCCAGGCCAACCAGACCCCGGCCGAACGCAAGCTGGAGCTGTTCCACGGCCCGTGGAAGGGCAGCGTGGATCCGGTGTTCCGCGAATTTGCCTACTGATCCGTTGCCTGCAGTCAAGCAGGTGCGGCGGAAGCCGTGACCGAAGGGAATGCCCGTGGTGCGAACCGTAGGGAGTGCCTATGGTGCGGTGGCGCGATGTGGCATTTGCCGCATGATCGATTCGCGCCTGCCGGCGCTCCACAAAGTGCAGGCAGGCCGGCGAAGCTGGGTTCGGGCGATGACCATGGAAAAGGCCGGCTTTGCGCCGGCCTTGTCGTGATTGCAGCTGCGGCTTACTTCAGCCCGCGATCCTTCAGCATCGGGCCCACGTCCGGGGCCTTGCCGTAGAATGCGCGGAACAGCTTCGCCGGATCCTCGGTGTTGCCACGCGAGAGGATCATGCGCCGAAAGCGGTCGCCGTTGGCCCGGGTCAGCCCGCCATGCTGCTGGAACCACTGGTAGGCGTCATCGTCCAGCATCTCGGTCCACAGGTAGGCGTAGTAGCCGGCGGCATAACCGCTGCCCCAGATGTGCTTGAAGTAGCTGGAGCGGTAGCGCGGTGGCAGGTACGGAAGGTCGGTGTGGTTGGCCTTCAGCGCCTGGGCCTCGAAGGCGTCCACGTTCTGCAGCGGCGCATCGGCGGGCAGCATGTGCCAGCTCATGTCCAGCAGCGCCGCACCCAGCAGTTCACCCAGTGCGTAGCCCTGATTGAACTTGGCCGCCTTGCGCAGCTTGGCCACCAGCGCCTTCGGCATCGGCTTGCCGGTCTTGTAGTTCACCGCGTAGTGATCGAAGACCTTGGGGTAGCTGGCCCAGTGCTCGTTGAACTGCGAGGGGAACTCCACGAAATCGCGTGCCACATTGGTACCGGACAGGCTCGGGTATTCGGCGTCGGCGAAGAAGCCGTGCAGGGCGTGGCCGAATTCGTGGAACATGGTGGTCACGTCGTCCCAGCTGATCAGTGCAGGCTGGCCCGGCGCCGGCTTGGTGAAGTTGCACACGTTGTAGATGACCGGCCTGGTGCCCAGCAGCTTCGACTGGCCGACCAGGTTGTCCATCCAGGCGCCACCCTGCTTGTTGTCACGCTTGAAGTAGTCGGCGTAGAACAGGCCCAGCGGCTTGCCGTCCTTGTCGAAGACCTCGTACACCCACACGTCGGGGTTGTAGACCGGGATGTCGGTGCGGCGCTTGAAGCTCAGCCCATACAGCTCGTGGGCGGCGTAGAACACGCCGTTCTCCAGCACGTTCCTGAGCTCGAAATACGGCTTGACCTGATCCTGGTCGAGGTCGTACTTGCGCTTGCGCAGCTTCTCGGCGTAGTACTCCCAGTCCCAGGCGGCGAGCTTGAAGTGCTTGCCGCTGCGGTCGATGAGCCGCTGCAGCTCGCCGGCCTCGTGACGGGCCTTGGCCATGGTCGGCGGCACCAGCGCGCGCACGAACTTCAGCACCGTTTCGGGGTTCTTCGCCATCTGGTCTTCCAGCTTCCAGGCAGCGTAGTTCGGGTAGCCCAGCAATTTGGCCTTCTCGGCACGCACCTTGGCCAGTTCGGCGATGGTCTTGCGGGTATCGTTCGGGCCGCCCTTTTCCGCGCGCGTCCAGGAATGCTCGAACAGTTCATGCCTGACGTCGCGATTCCCGAGCTCGGCCAGGGCGGGTTGCTGCGTGGTGTTCTGCAACGAAATGACCCATTTGCCGTCCAGGCCACGGGCCTTGGCGGCCTGCGCGGCGGCATCGATCTCGCCCGCCGACAGGCCATCGAGATCGGCCTTGTTGCCGACGACGAGTGCCGCGGCCTTGGTCGCGGCAAGCAGCTTGTTGACGAACTGCGAGCTGAGTTTTGACGCCTGTTCGTTGAGCTGCTTGAGGCGCGCCTTGTCGGCGCCGGACAGCTTGGCGCCATGGTGCACGAATTCGTCGTAGTACCAGCTCAGCAGGCGCGCGGACTCGGGGTCGAGCTTGAGCTTGCCGCGTTCGTGGTAGAGCGTCTGGATGCGCTGGAACAGCTTGTCGTTGAGATAGATTGCATCTTCATGCGCGGCCAGTTTCGGCGCCATGGCCTCGTCGACCCTGGCCAGTGCATCGTCGGAGTCGGCCGAATAGACGGCATTGAAGACATTCTGTACCCGGTGCAGCGTCTGGCCCGACTTCTCCAGCGCCACCAGGGTGTTGTCGAAGGTGGGCGGAACCGGATTGTCGGCAATAACCTTCACCTGGGCCAGCTGTTCGGCCATGCCCTTCTCGAAGGCCGGGGCGTAGTCGCTGTCCTTGATCTTGTCGAACGGCGGGGCCTGGAACGGCAGGTCGCTCCTGCTCAGGAGCGGGTTCTCACGCTTCATTGCCGGTGCCGAGCCGGCGGGCGCAGGCGCGGTGGCGGCGGTCTTGCCGGCAGACGGTTGGGACGAGGGCGAACAGCCTGCCGCGCCGAGGACAGCGGCGGTCACGGCGGCCAGCGTGATCATGCGGATGCGGTACATCGCGAAAGCTCCCCTTGCAAAAGAGTTGGCATGCCGACCTGCGGCCGGCACCCGGGTGGATCCGGACACTGTAACCGTGTCTGCACGGCTTGGCCACGTCCTGCCCCGTTCAGCCGGCATCGATGGCGGCCACGGCCGCCTGCAGGGTGGCAGAGGCCTGTTGCGGTGACGGGCCATGTTCGACCACGCCCAGGCAGGGAACCGGTAACAGTGTATGCAAGGTGGCGATATTCTCTTCGGGCAGCGCCATGTCCGGATCGATGCGGTTTCCCACCCAGCCCAATAGCCGGCAGCCGTCTTCCATGATCGCGCGCGCGCTGAGCATGGCGTGGTTGAGTGCGCCCAGGCGCAGGCCCACCACCAGGATCACCGGCAGACCAAGCTCACGCGGCAGCGCCGAAGCCAGAAGATCCTCGCGCAGGGGCACCATCCATCCGCCGATGCCCTCGACCACGATGCGCTGGTGGTCCGAGGCCAATTCGGCATAGGCATGGCGGATCACATCCATTCCGACCTCGACCCCGTCCTGCCTTGCGGCCAGGTGTGGCGAGACCGGCGCGCGCATGGCGCAGGGATTGACCCGGGCATAGTCCGGGCACGGCACACTGGCTGCCTGCAGGGCAAGGGCGTCGGCGTTGCGCAGCCCGTCGGGCGTGGCCTCGCTGCCGCTGGCCACCGGTTTCATGCCGCACGCCGTGTAGCCCGCGGCACGCAGGGCATGCAACAGGCTGGTGCTGACGTGAGTCTTGCCGATCTCGGTATCGGTGCCGGCGATGAAGACGCCGCGGGTGGCAGCGCCGGGAGTGAATCCAGACATGATCGATCTCTCGTACAGTTCAAGTCAGGCAAGCCTGAAACAGGTTTGCACACGCAAGTCCCTGTGCATGGGCATGCAAGGGCCTGCGACGGACCTGCTGCTGCACATGCCGCAAAGAGCTGCATGCCTGAGCAGTGGCGCCGACACAAACCTGCCCGGGCAGGCCTCGGGCTTGCAGAGGCCGCTTGGCGCCTCCATGTCCGTGCAAGGATACTCTTCCCCGCCCAGGAGGAACTGACGATGTACCAGGCCGACGCCCTCGATTTCACCGACAAGCCCGCTGCGTATGCCGAACTGGCCTCCCAGGTACGCGGTCTGCTGGAAGGCGAGCATGACCTGATCGCCAACGCCGCCAACTTCGCGGCCCTGGTTTTCCATGCCCTGCCGATGGTCAACTGGGCCGGCTTCTATTTCCACGACGGCAAGGAACTGGTGGTCGGCCCGTTCCAGGGACGCCCGGCCTGTGTGCGCATCGCGCTCGGGCGCGGGGTATGCGGCACCGCCGCACAGAGCCGCACCACGCAACTGGTCGAGGATGTCAATGCCTTCGACGGGCACATCGCCTGCGATGCGGCCTCGCAGTCGGAAATCGTGGTACCGCTGGTGCGGACAGACGGCTCGTTGCTCGGCGTGTGGGATGTGGACAGTCCACACACCGGTCGTTTTGACGAAGCCGATCGCACCGGCATGGAAAAACTGTGCGCGCTGTTCATGGATGCCGTGGACCGACGCAACGCCTGAATTCAGTCGCCATTCGCGGCCAGCATTGACACGATGGCCTGACGCGCCTCGTCGACGCCGGTGCCAGCCGATGACGAGAAGGCCAGAACTCCGGCATCCCAGCCCTCACGACTGCACAGCGTCCTTGCGTTCTGTACCGCAGTGGCTGCCCGGCTGCGCGACAGTTTGTCGGCCTTGGTCAGCAGCAGCTGGCAGCGCAGTCCGCTGGCGGCGCAAAAATGCAGCATCTGGCGGTCGAAGGCCTTCAGCTCGTGGCGGATGTCGGCCACCAGAACCACGCCGTGCAGACTGGCACGGCAATTGAGGTAGGCATCGATTTCCTTGCGCCAGTGCGCACGCATGTGCTCGGGCACCTTGGCATAGCCGTATCCGGGCAGATCGACCAACCGGTGGGCTTCATCCAGGACAAACACCACCATCTGCTGGGTACGCCCCGGTGTCCGGGAGGTGCGCGCCAGTGCATGCTGTCCGGTCAGTGCATTGAGCGCACTGGACTTGCCGGCATTGGAACGGCCAGCGAAAGCGACTTCCACGCCCTCGTCCGCAGGCAACTGGGACAAGCGGTGCGCGGCCAGATTGAAACGCGCGCGTTGCAGGGAAAGCAGGGTCATGCATCAGGCCTGTTGTTGAAGCGTGCGGTGTCAGGCCGTTTGACCGGCCACGGGGCGGCAGGGATAATCCCGAGATTTGATGAACCTTCCCGAGCGCCACCGGTTTCCTGGAGACAGTCTATGAGCTTTCGGTGTGGAATGGTCCTGGCTGCCCTTCTTGCCAGCAGCACGGTCCTGGCGCAGGGCGCCCCTGCCGCGACGGGCACGAACGCCGCCGTGAAGGCCACTGTTGCCGATCCGCTCCCCGGCAATGCCGCTACCGGCCAGACCAAGGCAGCCGTATGCGGCGCCTGCCACGGCATGGACGGCAACTCCACCGATCCGCAGTACCCGAAGCTGGCCGGGCAGAACGAGGCATACATCGTTCGCCAATTGCACAATTTCAAGAGCGGGCAACGGCAGAATCCGATCATGCTGGGCTTTGCCTCCCAGCTTTCCGACCAGGACATGTACGACCTCGGCGCCTATTTCATGAGCAAGCAGTCGCGTCCCGGCGTCGCGGACGAACACCTGGTCAAGGCCGGCGAGAAGCTTTACCGCGAAGGCGATGCCTCACGCGGCATACCGGCCTGCATGGCCTGCCATGGGCCGGACGGCCGCGGCAACCCGGGCGCCGGTTATCCGCAGCTTGCCGGCCAGCACGCGCAATACCTGCAATCCGTGCTCACCGCCTGGCACGATGGCACGCCCTGGGGCAAGGACGCGCATGCGAAAATCATGCTCACCATTGCCGAACGCCTGAGCCCGGACGACATCACTGCCGTTTCCAGTTATCTTGAAGGACTGCATACACAAGATGTCGGCAACACGGCGAACGGCGCCGCGCCCTGAACCTTCCGCAACGATCCGTGGTCACTGACCCCGGACACTGACGCGCACCGGCGCGGCCAGGACGAAATCCGCATTCACCAGGAGTTTCCGATGCGACTTGCCTTCCCGATCCTGATCTGCTCCGTTCTTCTGGCCGCCTGTGGCAGCCATCCGGGCAACAACGAACAATCCACCGCCTCCACGCCGATGGCCAGCGCGACCGCAGCATCCGCAGCCGCTTCCACGGCCCAGGCCCAGGCACCGGCGTCAATAGCCGCGCCGGCCTCCAGTCCTGCCACAACGACAACATCCCCGAGCGACTCGGCGAAGGCAGGCACGGATGACACGAACGCCAGCAATGGCGGCCAGGACAGCGCCATCACGCCGGCCGAGCTGGCGCAGGCACGCACGATCTACCAGCGCGGCGCTGGCAAGTGGACCGAAGGCACCAACTACTACCGCATCACGCCGCCACAGCCCAAGGCCGGAAGCACCTCCAAGGTGGAAGTGCTGGAAGTATTCTCCTGGGGCTGCCCGGCCTGCAATGCGGCACACGCGGCCGTCGACAGCATGCGCAAGGCGCTGCCCTCCTTCGCCACCATGGATTACCTGCCGGCCTCGTTCATCCCGACCGAGAACTGGCCGCTCTACCAGCGCGTGTTCTTTACCGCCAAGGCGATGGGCCTGGCGCGCAAGAGCTATGACGCCATGTTCACTGCCGTGTGGGATAGCGGCGAACTGGCTACCTACAACCTTGCCGGGCGCGGTCTGAAACCCCGTTCGGAGTGGCCGACGATCGATGATGTCGCCCGGTTCTATGCCAAGAAGTACGGCGTGAACGCCAAACAGTTCGCGGCAGTCGCCAGCTCCTTCAGTGTCAACATGCAGATGAAGCGCGCCGACGACCTGATCAAGGCCTACGGCGTGAACAGCACGCCGACATTCGTCGTCAACGGCATGTACCGCTTCTCCTACCGCAGCGCCGGCGGCGTGGCCCAGGGCACCGAACTGGCCCAGTGGCTGGCCGCCAAGGCCGCGCTCGGCAAGTGACGCATACCCACCAGGAGCTCCCCATGATCAAGCGCCCCGCCCTGTTGCTGTTGTGCGTCGGTTTCGTGCTGTCCGCGGCCTGCTCGGCCCAGGATGCAAATGGCAAGCCACCGTTCACCGAAGGTGTCGAATACGTCACCATCGCCCATCCCGAGCGTCTCTCGCCCAGTGGCAAGGTGGAAGTGGTAGAGGTGTTTTCCTACGGCTGCATCCACTGTGCGCACTTCGCCCCGTATGCCGAGACGCTGCGCAAGTCCCTGCCCAAGGGCGTGCAGTTCAAGCTGCTCCCGGCCGATTTCAGCCCGGCCTGGGAACCGTATGCACGCGCCTACTACGCCGCGCAGGAACTGGGCGTACTCAAGCGCACGCATCTGGCGCTGTTCAAGCAGAAGTTCGACCAGCATTTCCCGATCAACACGCTGGACGAACTGTCCATGTTCTATGCACGCGAGGGCGTCACTCGCGCAGCCTTCATGAAAGCCGCCACGTCGCCTGAAACCAACCAGGCCCTGGCACGCGGCAACAAGATCATCAACGACTGGGGCATCGACGGTACCCCGACCATCGTGGTCGACGGCAAGTACCGCAGCAACCGCATCAAGAGCTACCAGCAGCTGGTCGAGCTGACCCGCTGGCTGGTGCAACGCGAACTGCGGCAGGAAGGCGCCGGCAAGCCGTGAATGCCGATGCGCCCCGGCCCCGCACCTGGCCGGCGGCGCGTCTTGCAGCTGTCATGACCTGATCGTTACCTTGGCGCCATGCCCGGCCCCGCCACCCACACCCTGCGCATACTGAGCTGCAACATCCTTGCAGGCGCCAGCATCCAGCGGTATCGGCAATATGTCACCCGCAGCTGGGCCAGCGTGCTGCCGAGCCGCGCCAAGCTGGACAATCTCGACAGCCTGGCACGCACGCTTCCCGACTTCGACATTGTCGGCCTGCAGGAAACCGACGCCGGCAGCCTGCGCTCGGGTTTCCGCAACCAGACCCGCTACCTTGCCGAAACCGCCGGCATGCCATTCTGGAGCCACCAGCCCAACCGGAAAATGGCCCGACTGGCCTATTCCGCAAACGGCATGATCAGCCGTATCGAGCCACACCAGGTCCTCGATTACCCGCTTCCCGGACGTGGGCGGGGTGCGCTGATGGCGCGCTTTGGCACAACCGAAAACGCCCTGGTGGTGGTGATCGCGCACCTGTCCCTTGGCCCGCAGGCGCGCGAAAGGCAGCTGCAGTTCATCGCCGAACTGCTCGCCGGCTGCCGGCATGTGATCCTGATGGGCGATCTGAACAGCGAGCCCGACAGCCCGGAAATGCGCCTGCTGTTCCGGCGCACCCACCTGCTGCCCCCGGCGCAGGCGATGGCGACCTTCCCGAGCTGGCGTCCGCGTCGCGCCATCGACCATATCCTGCTCTCGTCCGGCCTGCGCATGCGTCGCCAGTGGACCCTGCCACACGCTTTTTCCGACCACCTGCCGTTGGCTGCCGAGGTCGAACTGCCCCAGTCGCTGTTGGCTGACTCCCAAACGCAGCGCGTTGACCCTGATGCATGAGATGCCACGCACCATGTCTTTCCGCCCCACGTTTCATGCCACACGCCCGATCCTTGCCACATGCCTGCTGGCGCTCTTGCCATGCACGCTCGTGCAGGCGGCCTTGCCCGGGCGCGAGGCCCAGCGTGCAGCCTTCATCCGCGCCTATGCCAGCGCCCTGCAGGGCGACGCTTCATGGCAACAGCAGGCCAGGGGATTGGAATCCTACCCGCTGTACCCCTACCTGCCCGCGGCTGCCCTTGAACACGACATACGCACGATCTCGCTCGCGCAGGTGCAGCGCTACCTTGCACGCTGGCCGGACCTGGTCCCGGCTTCGGACCTGCGCCGCGACTTTCTGCATGAACTGGCTCGCCGTCGGGACTGGAAAGACTTCCGTACGTTGTACAGCCCCGGCCTCGGCACGGATCTGCACTGCGACAAACTGCAGGCCGACCTGGCGGACGGCCAGAGGCTTGGCTTCCGGCGCGATCTGGCACCGCTCTGGAGCCGCGCTTCGCTGCCCGCCGACTGCGACCCGGTACTGGACTGGGCGCACCGGCACGGTCTTCTCACACGCACCCGCCTGTGGCAGCGCATCGATATCGCGGCCCGTGCCGGGCGCAGCGACGTCATCGCATCGTTGGCCAAGTGGCTGCACGGCGCGGATGCACGCCATGCCCGCAACCTGATCGAGGCCATCCGCGAGCCGGACAAGGCCGTGCAGGCCGCCGCGCACTGGCGCGACAGCCCGCGCGCCCGCAGTACCGCCACCATCGCCCTGCGCAGACTGGCGCGCACGAACAGCGCGCAAGCCCTGACGTGGTGGCCGAAGCTGCGACGCCACCTGCATTTCGACGCCAGGCAGCGACATGCCATCGTCTACGACCTGGCCTTGTTCAGCGCCACCGATTTCGCACCGGGATCCGGACAACGCCTGCGCGAGCTGCCCGCGCACCTGCAGACGGACAGCTCGCGCGGCTGGCGGGTACGTGTGGCTCTGGCCAGGCGCGACTGGCAGGGCGTGCTCGATGCCTGGGAAGCCATGCCCGACGCGCAGCAGCAGGATCCGGAATGGTCCTACTTCCACGCCCGCGCGCTGGCCGCACTGGGCGACGGCAAGGCTGCCCGCGCCATCTATGCATCCCTGGCCGCACAGACGAACTACTACGGCTTCCTCGCCGCCGACCGCTTGCAACGTGCCTACAGCATCTGCCCCGATCACATCTCCGGCAACCCGGCCAGCGAACGCAAGCTCCTGGTCAGCAATCCGGGGCTGGACCGTGCCTTTGAACTGCACGCCGTACACCTTCCCGCCCTTGCCCGCCGGGAATGGGTACGCGCGCTGCGTGGCGTCGATGCCAACACGCGCAACCTGGCGGCGCTGATGGCCTACCAGCGCGGATGGTACAACCGCACGATCAGCGTGTTCAGCCACGGCGATGCGCTGAAGCTTTATCGGTTTCGGTTTCCCCTGGCCCGCCAGGACCGGGTCAGCGCCGCGGCCCGGGCCGCGGGCATCGATCCAGCCTGGGCCTACGCCATCATCCGTGCCGAAAGCGCCTGGATGCCCGACGCACAGTCCGCCGCCGGCGCCTATGGCCTGATGCAGCTGCTGCCCACCACCGCCCGCTCGCTGGCCGATGCGCTCGGCCTGCCTTACCAGAACCCCGAAGACCTGTTCGACCCCCTGCTCAACATCGCACTCGGCACACGCTACCTGGCCGACATGGCGGCCCGTTTCGGCGGCGCCCCGTGGCTGGCCTCGGCCGCGTACAACGCCGGCCCTGTACAACTCGATAGCTGGCTGGCGGCGCGCGGAACGTTGCCACCGGACCTGTTCGTCGCCACCATGCCCTACCACGAGACACGCGAATACGTGGCCCGGGTCATGGCCTTCAGCGTGATCTATGACTGGCGTCTGTACGGCAGAACCCTGCCTCTGTCCCGGCGCATGACGGCGTACGGCACGCCCTATGCTCCACCCGGGCCCGACACCCCGCGCCGGCCCGTGCAATGCGTACAGGAAAGCCGGGGGTCTGCGCAGGAGTCTGCGCCCTGAGATGACCAACGACTGGTATTGGACGCCATCCGGGGGCACCATCGACGCATGCTCACGCAACGCTCGATCGTCCTGCTCGGCGCCACCGGCTTCGTCGGACATCATCTGCTGCCGCGGCTTGCCGCAGACGGCCACCGGCTGACGCTGCTGACCCGCAACCGGACACGCCATCGCGAACTGGCACTGGTCCCGGGCATACGGCTGGTCGACACGCACGTCCACGATGTCCAGGTGCTGACCGAGCGCTTCCGGGGCGCCGATGTGGTGATCAACCTGGTCGGCATCCTCAACGAACAGGGCGGGCAGACCTTCGATGCCGTGCATGTGCGGCTTGCCCAGACCGTCATCCGCGCCTGCCAGCAGGCCGGCGTTGCGCGTCTGCACCAGATGAGTTCGCTCAAGGCCGGCGCCGCGGCATCGGCCTACCTGCGCTCGCGCGGCGCGGCCGAGGATGCGGTGCGCATCAGCGGCCTGGACTGGACGATCTACCGGCCCAGCGTCATCTTCGGGCCCGGCGACGGGCTGGTGTCACGCTTTCACAAGCTGCTGCGCACGATGCCGGTCCTGCCCCTGGCCCGCGCCGGTGCGCGCATGGCGCCGGTATTCGTCGGCGACGTGGCCGATGCGGTGGCGCGCTGCGTGGGCGACGGGGATCTTGCACGCAACCGCTGCCTGGAGCTTCCCGGCCCGGACACCCTGCGTCTGGGCGAGATCGTCACCCGCATCCGCGATGCCGCCGGCTTGCGGCGTGCCGTGATCGCCCTGCCCGATCCGTTGGGCTGGCTGCAAGCCGCCATTGCCGGCTTGCTCCCGGGCAAGCCATTCAGCCTGGACAACTTCCGTTCGCTGGGCGTCGATTCGGTGAGCGGGCAGGACGGACTGGGCGAGCTGGGCATCACCCCGCTGCGACTATCCACCTGGCTGGCCGAATACTTCCATCCCGACAACAGGCAGGCGCTCCTGGATCGCCTGCGCCGCGCACATCCGCGGTAGGACGCTCACGCCACGTGGCACAATGCCCGCATGCGCGTCTATCTGGTCGGCGGTGCGGTCCGCGACAAACGCCTGGGACACGAGGTCGTCGATCGCGACCACGTGGTGGTCGGCGCGCGCCCGGATGAGCTGCTCGCCCTCGGATACAAGCCCGTTGGCAAGGATTTCCCCGTTTTCCTGCACCCGGAAACCAACGAGGAATACGCGCTGGCGCGCACCGAACGCAAACATGCTCCCGGCTACCACGGCTTCACCTTCCATGCCGCGCCGGAGGTCACCCTGGAGGAGGACCTGGCCCGTCGCGACCTGACCATCAACGCCATGGCCGAGGACGGGAACGGGCAACTGATCGACCCGTACGGTGGCGCCGCCGACCTTGAGGCCAGGGTGCTGCGCCATGTCTCTCCCGCCTTCGTCGAAGATCCGGTCCGGCTGTTGCGGGTGGCGCGCTTCGCGGCCCGCTTTGCGTCACTGGGCTTTCAGGTGGCCGCCGAAACCCTGCGCCTGATGCAGGCCATGGTGGCGTCCGGGGAAGTTGCCCACCTGGTGCCCGAACGGGTCTGGGCCGAAACCCGCAAGGCACTTTGCGAACCGCGCCCTTCGGCTTTCCTGGAGGTGTTGCGTGACACCGGCGCGCTGGCGATTCTTTTCCCCGAAATCGATGCCCTGTACGGGGTTCCGCAACGCGCGGACTACCACCCCGAAATCGATACCGGCGTGCATGTCGAACTGGTCGTGGACATGGCCGCACAGCTTGCCCCGGGAGACGACCGGGTCGGCTTCTGCGCCCTGGTGCACGACCTGGGCAAGGCGCGCACGCCGCCGGACGCATGGCCACGGCACATCGGGCACGAGCAACGCGGTATCGCTCCCCTGCGCAGCCTGGCCGAACGGCTGAAGCTTCCGGTTGAACACCGCGAACTTGGCGAACTGGTCTGCCGCGATCATCTGCACGCCCACCGCGCCCTGCAACTGAAGCCGAAAACGGTGCTCGACCTCCTGCAGCGCCTGGATGCGATACGTCGCCCGCAACGTCTGGAGATCTTCCTGCTCGCCTGCGAGGCCGATGCCCGCGGACGCACCGGCCATGCCGACGACGCCTATCCGCAGGCCGACTATCTGCGCGCCGCACGCCAGGCGGCGGCTGCGGTCACGGCAGCGCCCTACGTGCAACAGGGCCTGTCCGGCCCGCAGATCGGGCAAGCCATGCAGGATGCGCGCATTGCCGCCATTGCCGCCCTTCGCGCGGCCGGTGCTGCCGCGCCCTGAACAGGGCGCCAAAACCCGGGCGAACGGCTACAGGCGCTGCGAACGGTCGGCCTGCAGTACCCCTTCGGGCAGCACGCCGGGGTCGATGCCGCGCACCATGAGCATCGCCTGGAAGCGCTCGCCCATGTCCCCCGGCAGGGTCAGGTGCTTGACCTCCTGCGCCAGGGCATAGCGGGCCTGCTCGTCGGCAGCCTCGGCATGCGCGGACTCGAAGGCCGCCTGCAGTCCGCTGCCGATCAGGTACTGTGCCTGCGGCAGATAGGCGGCCAGCTCGAACCCGGCCGACGCGCCCGCCTCACGCAGGGCGGTGAAGTCGACCGAAGCGGTCAGGTCCTGCAGGCCCGGGTAGCGCAGCACGTCCTCGTGCATGCGCTGCCGGTAGAAGGCACGCAGCGTGCCGTCCCGTCGCTGCGGGTGGTAATACTCCGCGCGCGGATAGCCGTAATCGATGAACAGCAGCATCCCCGACTCCAGCGGCGCGGCGACCGCCTGCATCCAGTAGGGCAGCTGCGGCAGCAGCTCTGAACGGTAGCCATTGGCAAACGGCTCGCCGAGCGTGCGCTCCAGATGTCGCACGGCACCGCCGACCAGTGGATCGGCAGGACGTGCGCAGCGCACGAACCCTCCCTGTGCATCGCTGTCCACGTGCTCCTCGAACACTTCCCCCTCATGCACGACAAAGCGCGTTGCCGGCAAGGCATCGATCACCTCGTTGGCGAACAGCACGCCCTTCCAGGCCTGTTCGGGCGGACGTTCGGGCCAGTCCACGCGGGCGAACTGCGCGGGCGTCAGGGCCTGGCGCAAGCGCTCGATCTGGCGTTGCCGAAGATCCGCGCTGGGCTCGAGAATGCGATAGCGCGCCGGCAGGACATCGACCGCCGCCAGAGCCCGGATGGCGGTCTCGGCGAAGGCACCGCTGCCGCCGCCCAGTTCGAGCACCTCGCCCTGGCCGTCCATCTGTGCCAGCACCGGGGCCATGCTCTGCGCAACACACTGCGCGAACAGGCTGCCCAGTTCGGGAGCGGTGACAAAATCCCCTGCCGCCCCGAACTTGGGCTTGCCCGCGCTGTAGTAACCCAGTCCCGGCGCGTACAGGCAGCGCTCCATGAAACGCGAGAATGGAATCGCCCCGTCGGCGGCAATCTCCGCAAGCACATGCGCCGTCAGGCGTTCGCTGTGAACACGCTCTTCGGCATCGGGCTCGGGCAGGGATGGGGCGGTTTGCAAGGGGTTCATCGGCGAAAGCATAGCCCATCGCCGGCGTCGACCATGCCCGGCCACAGTGACCGGGTCACGGCCCGCCGTGCGCGGGGACGAAAATCAGAACGGTTTGTCGATACTCACGTAGACGCTGCGCCTCGGCCCGTACTGCGGCGCGCCCACGCCGATGCCGCTGCCGTCACGCAACTCGTAACTGCGATCGAGTGCGTTGACCAGCGACAAACGGGCATGCAGCAGTCCGGCGCCGGGCACATGGAAATCGCGGGCCACGCTGAGGTTGAGCTGGAAATAAGCCGGCATGCTGGCGCCATTCGGTACCGTACCATCGCGTCGCAAGCCGCTGCCGAACAGATAGTCGGCGCCGACCCGGGTACCGTCGGCGAAGCGGTAATCGATGCCACCCGAGGAGGTCAGCTTCTGGTCGTGATCGAGGTGGATGTAGTGACCGGCGATGTAGGCCAGGTCCGACGGCGAGAAATTGTACTGGCTGGTAATCACGTCCGTGCCCATCGCGCTGCCGGTGGTCAGGTTGAAATAGCCCGACAGCGGACCGCCGTCGTAGTTGACCGACACTTCCAGGCCGCGGATACGGCCCTTCGCGTAGTTGAAGGTCGAATACACCAGCGCGGCTCCGAACTGGCCTTCGTCCTGCAGGCGCGTGATCTGCCGGACATAGGCATCCAGTCCCACAGTCCATGACGGACCGAAATTCTGCGAAATGCCCACGTCGTAGTAATTGGAACGCTGCGAAAGGGGCGTGTTGTGCCCCAGGTCGGGCACGGCATTGGTGGTGCCCTGGAACTTCGCGATGTCCGAGGTGGTAATCAGTTCGGTGGCTGGCGGCGTGAAATAGCGCGCATAACCGGCATGCAGCGTGGTGTTGTTGCCGGCCTGGTAGACCATGCCCACACGCGGGCTGAGCTGGCGCTCGGTGCGCCCGAACGCCTTGAAGACATCGCCACGCATGCCGTAGTTGACGGTCAGGTTGTCGTTCACGCTCCACTCGTCCTGCACGTAACCGGCCCAGGTGCGGGCCAGGATGCGACCGTTGTCGCTGATACCGAAAGGCGTGGTGCTGGTCTGGTTGCCCTGCGCATCGGCTGGGAACACGTCATTGGTGCTGTTGCTGATCGCGCGCTGCACATTGCCGTAAAGGCCGTAGCGCAGCGTATTGGAATCCCCCAGCGGGGTGGCGAAGTCGGCCTGCAGGGTGCTGGCCCGGTTGCTGCGTGCAATGGTCGAGGCTACCCCGTTGAACATCAGGTCGCCGACCTTGTCGGGGAAGAAATCCAGCGTGCTGTAGCGCTGGCCGAGCGAGATCTGGTAATCGGTCTGCGCCAGTCGTCCCTGCAGCGACAGCACGCCGAAGCGGGTCACTTCATCCTGCCGTTCTCCGAGTCTGGCCGAATCGAACGTGGTGCGGTTGCCGTAGGCGAACTGCGGCACCAGCCCCGGCCGGTTCGGAATCTGGAAGCGGTTGTTGGTGACCCCGAACATGAAGCTCACGCGCGTGTTGGCATCGACCAGATAACTGAGGTCGCCGAATCCCTTCAGCTGGTGCGTACGGTCGTGAATCGGGTTGCGCGTGGGCGCGGGGTTCTCGATGCCGATGTCGTTTTGCAGGTAACTGGCGGTACCGAAGTAACTCCAGCGTCCGCTGTGTCCCCACGCCGAAACATGCGGCTGGAAGGTGCCGTGGGAGCCGGCCATCACGCCGACACTGCCGCCGTCGGCCAGTTCATGGCCGTTGCGGGTGGTGATTTCCACCACCCCGGCCACGCGCTCGCCATACTGCGCGGGCAGCGCGCCGTCGAGCAGTTTCACCGAATGGATGATGCGCGTATCCAGCGTCTGCCCGAAACCGGATATCGACTCGGGGATCACCACCCCGTTGATGCGGTACTGCAGGTTGCCGTGGCTGCCGCGCACATGCAGTCCGCCGAAGGAATCCTGCACCACGCCGGGTGCCTGCAGCAGCACCTGGTTGAGCGGCGTGGAGGCGCCCAGCGGCAGTTTTTCTATGCTTTTGCGGGTGATCACGTACTGGCTGCTGCCGGTTTCCGGTGACAGGGCATTGCGTGCCTGGTCGAGCGTGGCGCTTACCGTCACGGCCTCCAGGTCCACGGTCTTGTGCGACGCCCTGGCGGTTCTGGCGTCATGGTCATGGACGGCGTCCTGCGGGCCGGCAGCCCATGCGCTGAACGCAGACAAGGCCAGGCCGAGGCCCAGCGCCAGGCGGGTCTTGGTGAACATGCAAGGATTCTCCGGGGCAAAAAGGATGAAAGGCTTGGGTAAAGTCGTAATGTTATATTGTTACATCACTGAACGGCACCCAACAGCCCCGAAAGTCATGGTGCCCGGCCAGCCGGGCTCAAACCGCCATCCATTGCGTCATGCCCGAACCCCCCGCGCTGCGGGGACCACAGAACCGGGGACTGGGCCGGCTCAGCGCCTGGTGTCGTCCACCGCCGGGGCGCCATTCAGGCCCGTCAGCCCGGCCCGCATGTCGCGGCCGCTCGGATGCTGGAAGATCGCCAGGGAGAATTCGGGCAGGATCGCCAGCAGATGGTCGAAGATATCCCCCTGGATGCCCTCGTACTCGGCCCATACCGTGGTCTGCGTGAAGCAGTACAGTTCCACCGGGATGCCGTCGGGGGTGGGGTCGAGCAGTCGCACCATCAGGGTCTGGTCCTTGCGGATCTGCGGATGCGCCTTGAGGTAGGCCAAGGCATAGGCACGGAACGTACCCAGATTGGTCAACCGGCGCTGATTGACCGGCACCTTGCCCGAATTGCCAAGCGTCCGGTTCCACTGCTCGATCTCCTCGTGCTTGTGCACCAGGTAGTCGTCGAGCAGATGAAAGCGCCGGAGACGGGACCGCTCATCGCCATCCAGGAACCGCACGCTGCCGGCATCGAGGTACAGGGCGCGCTTGATGCGCCGCGCACCGCTGTCCTGCATGCCGCGCCAGTTCTTGTACGAATCGGAAATCAGCCGCCAGGTCGGAATGGTGGTGATCGTCTTGTCCCAGTTCTGCACCTTGACCGTGTGCAGGGCGATGTCGATCACGTCGCCGTCGGCATTGAACTGCGGCATCGAGATCCAGTCGCCCACCCGCAGCATGTCGTTGGAGGCGATCTGCACGCTGGCGACCAGACTCAGGATGGTGTCCTTGAACACCAGCAGCAGCACCGCCGAGATCGCGCCCAGACCCGACAGCAGCAGCCACGGCGAACGGTCGGACAAGCCGGCAATGATCACGATGGCGCCGATCACCAACAGCACGATCTTCACCAGCTGCAGATAGCCCTTGATCGAACGCTGTCGCGCATACGGCGTCTTCTGGTACAGCGCCTCCAGGGCATTCAGTGCGGCAGCGGCCGCAAGCAGGCCGAACACCACGACCAGCATCATCGACACCCGCCGCACCCCGCTGACCATCGCTTCCGGAACATGCGGCAGCAGACCGATGCCGGCATGCACCACCAGCAACGGCACGAACCACGCCAGCCTGCGGAACACCCCGGCATCGACCAGCGCGTCGTCCCATTCCCATACCGTGCGCCGGGTAACGGCGCGCATCACGCGCAGCAGCACCCGGTTGGTGAGCAGGTAGGCCAGCCATGCCAGCAGCACCAGTCCCAGCGCATACAGCGTCGTCACGACCGCAGGGACATCGAGCAGGGCTTTGATCTGATCCATGATTGGGGCGACACTTGCGGAACGATGCATGAGCATAGCCACATGGACGGTTGCATCCAATGCAAGCCGAATCGTCTCTCCGCAAGGTCGCACTGGTCACCGGCGCAGCGCAGCGCATCGGCGCGGCCATCGCGTGCCATCTGCATGCGGCTGGATACGACCTCGCCCTGCACTACCGTCATTCGCAGGCAGCCGCGCAGTCCTTGCGCGATCAACTGAACGTCACACGCGCAGACTCGGCACACCTGCTACAGGGCGACCTTGCCCAGGCGGAGACGCCCGAACGTATCGTCGCTGAAACTCTGACGCATTTCGGTCGCCTCGACGCACTGGTGAACAACGCCTCGACGTTCTTCGACGCGCCGCTGGAAACCACCACCGCCGGACAGTGGGACGCGCTGTTCGCGATCAACGCACGCGCCCCGTTCCTGCTGTGCCAGGCTGCCGCGCCGGCACTGCGGGAATCGGGCGGTGCCATCGTCAACCTCACCGATCTGCACGCCGCACGCCCACGGCCGGACATCCTCGTCTATGCCGCTTCCAAGGCGGCACTGGAAGCCCTGACCCGCGGCATGGCAACCACACTCGGCCCGCAGGTGCGGGTCAATGCCGTGGCTCCCGGCGCCGTGCTGTGGCCGGAGGGCGAAGGCGACCGCGCCGAGCGCCAGGCCATGCTGGCCCGTACCCCGTTGGCGCGCACCGGTACCGCCCTGGAAATCGCCGAAGCGGTGCGCTGGCTGCTGATGGACGCCGGCTTCGTCACCGGCCAGATTTTGCGCGTGGACGGCGGCCGCGACGCGCGCTGGGTCTAGGGATGCTCTGAACAAGTGTACGCAGGCGTCACCGTTCTGTCTGCGTGCAGATGCGCGGCGCGCCGATGAAGGCAGGCTGGCTGCCTGCCGAAACGGCGCGCTGCGTAGCTGCGCGCAGACAGAACGGCCCCAAGCGTTTGAATCCAAAAAGATCGGGGTGATGCCCAGAAGGCCCGCAGGGCAGCGCGCGCGGCTTGCCCAGGCAACCAGCCTGCGCGGCGCCACGCACGCCACCCTGCGAACCTTCTGGACATCATGCCGTCTACGTAGACGTGTTCAGAGCATCCCTAGCCGTGGGTCCGCCCCGCAGTCGCGGCGAATGCCGTGACCGAAGGGAATGTCTGTGGTGCGATCACGCAAGCTTGAATCCTGCCGCATGAGCCGTTCGCGCCTGCCGGCGCACCTACATTCGAAATCCCGAACCTGCAGGAGATTCCATGTTGCGGCCCAAGGATTGCCGTCTGGCAGGGGAATCGAAGAACGGCCACCGCTGACGGCCGAGGACTGTGGGAGCGGCGGCAGCCGCGACGGGTCGGGTACACCGATGCCTTGATCGGCCCTTCCTGGCCTCCTACACAGAGGGTGCGGCATACGGATCCGTGGATCGAGCCTGCACACAGGGTCGACACCCCGGGAACGGGTACTCTGCGGGTCTGCAGGAGATTCCATGTTACGGCGCAAGTCGCGATGGCGCTGGCTTGGAACCTGCCGCGTCCCCGTCCGCGCCTGCCGGTGCTTCTGTCCAACCCATTCCATGGTTTGGCGACCCGCCTATCCGTACCGATCACTTTCGCAGAGCACCCCTGCCGCGAAGATTTTGTCGTGTTCCGGATGCGCGGCCCAAAGTTCACCCACCGTGCGCCCGTCACCGGGCACCACGACATCGGCCGCGATATCGGACAGCGGCTTGAGCACGAAGGCGTGGCGCAGGTCCTCCAGTCGCGGGATCTGGAGATGACCCGGCCCGTGCACGATGCGCTCACCGTACAGAAGGATGTCGATGTCCAAGGTGCGGCTGGAAAATCGCGGGCCGTCGCGGCGCCGGCCCTGGGCGTCCTCCAGCGCGTGCAGCCAGTCGTTGAGCACGTGCGGCGCAAGCTCGGTGCCGAAACACACGGCAAGATTGAGGAAATCATCGCCCTCGAAGCCGACCGCCGCGGTGCGGTAGGCCGGCGAGACGCGGATCGCCCCGAAGCGCTCGCGCAGCGCCGCCAGCGCCGCGCGCAGGTGGCGTTCGGGCTCGATGTTGCTGCCCAGCCCCAGACAGACCTGCACCGGCTTCACGGACGCGTGCCGCGCTCGATCTCGACGCCCACGGCCCTGGCGCCGCGTACCGCGCCAGGCTTGCGCAGGCGCAGGCGCAGCCAGGTCACGCCGAATTCCTCGCGCACGATCTGCGCGCAGCGCTCGGCGAGGGTCTCGACCAGGCCGAATTCCGAGCCTTCGACGAATTCGATCAGGCGTTTGGAGACCGCCTTGTAGTTGAGCGCATCGTCAATGCTGTCGGTGGCCGCGGGCGCGGTGTTGTCGAACGCCATCTCCAGGTCGAGCGTCACCGTCTGGCGCACCATGCGCTCCCATTCGTAGATGCCGATGATGGTGTCGATCTTCAGTCGCTCGATGAAAACAATGTCCATGGTCTGCCTTGCGGGTCTTCGAAGGGTTCAAGTGTACGCGGCCTGTATGCCCGCCGATTCAGCGCACCGGGTCGAGGTCTTCCAGGCTCCAGCGCGGGCGCACGCGGATCACCGGGCCTTCCTGCTGCCCGGCGGCCAGGCGGATGGCGCCGGCCAGGGCGATCATGGCGCCGTTGTCGGTGCAGAACTCCAGACGCGGGAAGTACACGCGAAAACCCTGCGCAGCGCCGGTTTCGGCCAGCGCAGCGCGCAGGCGGCGGTTGGCGCCCACCCCGCCCGCGATCACCAGTCGTGTCATGCCGGTCGACTCCAGCGCACGCCGGCACTTGATGGCCAGGGTCTCGACGATGGCCTGCTCGAAGCCTGCGGCTATGTCGGCCCGGGTCTGCTCGCTCTGGTCGCTCCGGTTCCAGGCCAGCAGTACCTGGGTCTTGAGGCCGGAAAAACTGAAATCCAGCCCGGGGCGGTCGGTCATCGGACGCGCGAAACGGAAGGCCTCCCGGTCGCCATGTTCGGCCTCCGCGGCCAGCGCCGGTCCGCCCGGGTAGGGCAGGCCCATCAGCTTGGCCGTCTTGTCGAAGGCCTCGCCCGCGGCATCGTCCAGGGTGTCGCCCAGCACTTGGTAGTCGCCGATGCCGTGCACCGCCACCAGCATCGAATGCCCACCCGACACCAGCAGCGCCACGAACGGCGGCGCGGGTGGATCGTCCTCCAGCAAGGGGGCCAGCAGGTGGCCTTCCATGTGATGCACGCCGATGGCCGGCACCTCCAATGCCCAGGCCAGCGCACGCGCCGCGCCGGCCCCGACCAGCAGGGCGCCGACCAGCCCGGGCCCCGCGGTATAGGCCACGCCACCCAGCTCGCGCAGGTCGAGTCCGGCCTGGTCCAGCGTCTGCCGCACCAGCGGCAGCAGCTTGCGCACATGGTCGCGGCTGGCCAGTTCCGGCACCACGCCGCCGTAGTCGGCATGCAGCGCGACCTGCGAATACAGGGCATGGGCCAGCAGGACATGCCCCGGCCCGGCCCGGTTCCGGGCCACCACGGCCACCCCGGTCTCGTCGCAGGACGATTCAACACCCAACACCGGCTTTGAAAATCGATTCGTGTGCACGTTATACTTGACGGCTCGCCCGGTCACATCGGGCCAGTTTACCAAGTGGAGATTCCATGCCCAGCGTCAAAGTCCGCGAGAACGAGCCGTTCGAGCTTGCCCTGCGCCGCTTCAAGCGCACCTGCGAAAAGGCCGGCGTGCTTGCCGAAACCCGCAAGCGCGAGTACTACGAGAAGCCGACCCAGGAGCGCAAGCGCAAGCGTGCGGCCGCGGTCAAGCGCCACCTGCGCCGTCTGTCGCGCGACGGCGCACGTCGTACCCGGCTGTACTGAGCATCGGTAGCGGCGCATACCCCGATCCACCCGGGGGCATCATCGCCGCACCGCAGACCGCCTGCACGGGCCGGTATCGTGACCACGATACCGGCCTTTCGCGTTTGCCGAACAAGCACACCGCCACCCGGAGTTCGCCATGAACCTGAAGACGCGCCTCGTCGAAGACATGAAGACTGCCATGCGCAGCGGCGACAAGCCGCGCCTGGGGGTGATCCGCCTGGTCAACGCCGCGATCAAGCAGCGTGAGGTGGACGAGCGCATCGAACTGGACGATGCCCAGGTACTGGCCGTGCTGGAAAAGATGCTCAAGCAGCGCCGCGATTCGATGAGCCAGTACGAAGCCGCAGGGCGCGAGGACCTGGCCGAAGTCGAACGCTTCGAGATCGGCGTGATCGAAAGCTACCTGCCCGCGCAACTCGACGAAGCCGAGCTGGATGCGCTGATCGACGCCGCCCTGGCCGAGACCGGCGCCACCTCCCTGCGCGACATGGGCAAGGTCATGGCCCTGCTCAAACAGCGCGCCGCCGGCCGCGCCGACATGGCCGCGGTATCGGCGCGGGTGAAGCAGAAGCTGGGCTGAGGCAGCCCACCGCCCGCGACGGGAGTCGCAGGCCATTGGAACGAATCAAATCAAACAACGGCTTCCGGGAAACCCGGGCGGTTCATTCCTAGGTTACGGATTAATCTGTGCAACCTCTCGCTTGTATGTATAGCTTGATAGTACCCAATATCCCGTGCCATTGCCGTTTGCTACATAGATATACGTCCAAGTTTCCGTAATGCCACCCGACGAAAGCGATATGGAAAAAGTATCACCTGAGTTGTAAGAACCACCCGGCGGAGGATAAGGTGGGCCATCCTTCCCGGAGAAAGCCATAGAACTAGGTGGCGCATTCGGGTATCCCAATGAAAACCTTGTAGTAAAGCCCGCCTTGAAATTAGGTTTAGAACTACTTTTCCCGAAGTTTGAGACGTTACCTGAATGCTCTTTGATAAAGCTTCTTATTATGTAGTCGCCCTTGAATAATTCACAACTAATTGATATTTCATGTAAAATACCCGAATTCCAGGGTGCCAAAACGCCACCTTCTGCAAGCCTGGCATCCGTTTTCTTGCAATTTTCGGGGAAAAATCGAT
>Ga0256829_1000999_pt1 | contig 24609 bp, 26 predicted proteins | sample 131447metaG_FD_185979 | JGI IMG/M metagenome (GOLD analysis project Ga0256829, IMG submission 185979) | Hydrothermal vent microbial communities from Lau Basin, Pacific Ocean - 131-447 | ecosystem: Environmental > Aquatic > Marine > Hydrothermal vents | place: Pacific Ocean: Lau Basin | collected...
CACTACAAGTAAAAAAAGCAGTCACAGGAAATGGCAAAGCCACCAAAGAACAAGTAGCCTTTATGGTAAAACGTCTCTACGGTATCAAAAAAGAGATAAAACCACTAGACATTACCGATGCTATGGCAATAGCACTTACACACCTACAAAGAGTCAAGATGCGTAAGAAGAAGGTATAATATTTGTTATTGTCTAGCTTTTTTTAAAGATATAAGTCGTCTTCTAGGTATGCTAAAAGTTCTTTTTTTGTGACCTTCTGAAGATTCTTGTATTATTTTGTCATATAGATATATATCGTTTTTAAAGTAAGCTAAGCCATTTTCTTTATATACCGTAAAATAAACTATATGAACAGGAATTGAGCTTTTAAGTCTTACAGTAGTTGGTTTATTTGTTTGAAGTATTTTATCTATCTGTGCGTGATTGTAGTGTTTTGTGGCATGTGCTAAAACAATATCCAATAACTCAAATGGTCTTTGTACTCTCATACAGCCAGAACTGTATATCTTGTAGCGTCTTTTAAACAAAAACTTATTATCTGTGTCGTGTAGATATACCGCATATTTATTTGGAAACATAAACTTTACACGCCCTAAAGCGTTGTTATTACCAGGAAATTGTACAAAACGATAAGGTACACGTTTATTATTATTTTCATAAGGGTTTAACATATCTTGAGTTACTGTTATCTCTTTTTTTCCACTAAATACATGAATATTATTTTCTTTTAAATACATAGGATTTTCACGATATACATGAATTAAATCTCTTTTTATAAGATTGTCTGGGATAGTCCATGTAGGGTTGAGTACTATATACTCTAGTTTATCGGAAAAAATAGGAGTTGGTCTATCTATGCGACCTACAACTAAACCCATTTTACTAATCATATTTCCTTGACGATAATATCTAAGATTAAAATCAGGAATATTCACTTCTATATATTCACCCTCAAGATGACTTGGGTATAGCTTTGTTTTATCTAAATTAGTGATAATAGCTTGTATATTTTTTTTGACTGGTTGGTTTAGATAATAGGTAACTCTTTTATCTATAGTACCAGTGATTTTAAGTAAATAGCGTTTTTGATAGGTAGCTACTGCATTTCTTAGTGCAGTGTCAAATTTATCGTTTATAGGTGCATTTCTAGGGTAATCACCAGATATTTGTAGACGTTTTTTTATCTCTTTTATGCGTCTAGAACTATATCCAACTTTAAGTACTTTTTTACTATATGGAATTTTTGGAAATTTATCCATTACGCGATAACCTTCCAATAATGCTATAAGCTTTTTATATCGTTTTGTTAGAGGTAGTAGAGAAGTTAAATACGGATAGATATTTCCATTAACTATGGCAGAAATTAGTGGTTTTTGATTGGGAAATGGTTTTGGAGACATCTCCCATTTAGCGTGTATATCGTCACTTTTAGCTAGAGCATTCATTTTTTCATGAACTAATGCCCAGTCCACATCTCCTTGAACTATAAACCTTACAAGTCTTACCATGGAACTTGTCAAAATAAGATCAAGTCTTGCATAAACTGCAGCTTTTTTAGATGTTGATATTTCAGCATTGTCTATCATATAAAAAAGTCGTGAAATAGATGCCCTGTCAAAAGATTTATTTTTATAATTAAACAAAGGGTCATTTAAAGCTTGTATGAGATTACTAACTTTTTTACTATTTTTTTTACCTATCCATAAAGGCTTGTTTCCAGTCTCTTTATATATATTTTGAATAATAGTTTTATTTTTACCTTTTAAACTAGAGTGTAAACCATGCACAAGATTTGCAGAGATATTTTCTATAGTCAATGCTTGTGCATAAAGATAATTTTGACATAAAACGATAAAAATAATAATTGATATATTACGCATATTTTTTCCTAATTTTTAAATAATATGTATTATATCTAATTTTAATATCTATTTTTATTGTGTAAGACCATTTAAAATCTTTTTCATACCTTTTTGTGCCGATTCTAAGGTTTGTATATCTTCTTTTTTATCTATAGACATAGAGCTTAACCAATTGTATACAGAAGGAAAAGCTACGGTTAATAGATTATTACCTTTCTTTTTATTTAAATATAAAGAACATGGAGCAAAAGCACCAGCTTCTGGGTGTGTTTTTGCTATGGTATATATAACAGGTAATTTACATATAGAATATACTTCATAAAAATCATAAACATTATAGTTTGCCTCTTCAAACTCATCACCTAAGTTATTAAATCCAGCTATAACAAAACCGTGTGGAGCTAGTTCACCTTCAAAACCCATTTTAAATTCATCAAGCTCATCTTCCCACTCTTCACTGTCCATTTCCATAGTAAATGTAGTTACAAGCTCACCTTTTGGTTTTGAAATACCGTAGTTTGGTGTGCTAAATTTGCCATTTGGCATAGCAGACTTAAGAGTATCTTTTACAAGTTTTCTTAATTTAATTAATGTTTTATCATCGCTAGGTGCTTTCATAATCTTAGCCATAGCAGAAACACTTAAAGATGAAACAGAAATAGTTTTCTCACCCTTTTTTGTATATATAGACATACTCATAGGAGCAAAAAGTCCAACATTAGGATATTTTTTAACAAGCTCTAAAACAGCATCTGCTTTGTAGAATGTAAAAAGATTATAGGTATCAAACCCAGAAGATTTAAATTGTTTTACAAATGGACCATTCATATTTCTATTGGCAGATATGGTAAACCCTGCTTTTTTAAATGCATTTTCTATGCTTTTTGGAGTAATTTTACCATCACTGTTATCTGAAGTGATAATCTCTATATCTACAGTTTTATTTGCATTTCCTGCAAAAGTACTACTCACAATCAATGATGCACAAAGTAACTCTTTAATAAATAATTTCATTATTTTCCTTTATTTTTTAATAAAATATAGTAGCACTTAAATGTAAAAAATGTGTAAATTAAAGTTTTATATAAGTAAACCCATCTAATTTTCTCTCTATAATCTCTACAATACCAGCAGTAACATAATCTATATCATCAAGTAACTCTTTTTTGTCTATTTTCAGTGTACGCATAGAGTTCTTACATGCTATAAACTCTACATCATACGTCATTAGTGATTCTATGCGTGTTCGTATGGCTTTATTATCTTTTTTGAGTAGTGCTTTTATACCTTGTGAGTAGGCAATTATTACAACTTCTGTGTTTTCAGGTCTGTAAAATTTCATTACATTGTTTGCTGTGCTAAGTACATGATTTATAGCTTTAGGTTTGGCACTATCTATGGAGAAGACTATTTTTCTAGGGTTGTCTATGGCTGGTTTAGGTTTGGTAAATTCGGTCTCTGCTTGTATATTAAGTGCAAATACAAATATGCTCAAAAGTATTCTAATTATTTTCATGGTTAACCCTTTTTGTTTTTACTTCTTTCAAAAGTTTTAAGAAATCATCTTTTCCCCATGCTCCAGGGATATTCATAATTATATTTTTGTTAGTATCTATAAATATAAAACTAGGTGTTGAGTTTACTTTTAAGTCTAAGGGTAGGCTATGTTTATTTACATCTATTATTACTGGTATAAAATCTTTTTCAATGGCTTCTACCACCTTTGGCTCTATCATGACTTCTCTCTCCATCTTTTTGCAAAAGTAGCAGGTGCTTGTCATAGCTTCAAGCATTATGAGTTTATTCTCTTTTTTAGCACGCTTAAGTGCCGTTTTAAAGCCTTCATATTTTACACCTTTTGACTTCATGACTTTTTTTTCAAAATCATACAGATACTCCCCTATGACTTCAAGCTCTTCTTCACTAACTTTACCTTTTAGTGAAGGCATTGTTTTAAATTGTGACAATACCTCTTCAAGACATACACTTTTATCTTTATCTGGATTATAGACATAATCACTCATAAAAGCAGTAACTTCCATGCGGTGCAAATCTTCATCACCTTTAGGGTCTCCTATGCGTTGTTTGAGTCTGTATGAAAGTTGGTTGAGGGCAGGGGCTTTTAATTTCAGTGGTTTATTTTGTTTTAAAAAATTCTCTTTGAGTTTTAACATAGGAACAAATGGTATATGACAAGATGCACAATGTTTTGCAAATAGCTCTTTGCCATCATCTGCCCATAAACTAAGTATCACCATTATTAATAATTTAAAAATTTTCATTCGTCATCCTCCATTATTTCTAATTCTTTGTATGCATCTAAAACATTACGTTTGTGTAAAACATTATACAATTTATACTTCATAAAGTTTGGCATGGTTACTTTTTTGTTTATCTCTTCCATACCTATATCATTGTTTTGTGCTTTTAAAATCTCTTTTTTCATTTGAGATAAATATGTTTTTAATGCGACTGTGGCATTGACATCAATTTTTTTACCATGACCACCGACAATCACTTTGGCATGATAAGCATCTATTTTTTTTAAGGCTTCAAGCGAACCTAAAATAGAACCATCTCTAAGCGATGGTAATCTACCATTAAATACTAAATCACCTACAAATAAAACACTCTCTTCTTTTAAATAAACAACCAAATCACCTTTGGTGTGGGCTATTTTAGTTAGTTGTTTTATTTTAAATGTACTTTCTCCTACTGTAAGTGTTAGATTATCGTCTACAATGGTGTCTAGGGGTACTATTTTTGTTTTTCCATATAATTCTTTTCCTAAAATACGTTCCATTCTAGTCTGCATTTTTGCAACAACATTTTGTTCATACGTCCGTGGACCTATCAACAAAGCACCTTTGCTTTTATAAAAACTATTTCCTTGCCAATGGTCATCGTGGTCATGGGTAATAATTACATATTTTACAGGAAGTTTCGCGATTTTTTGCATTTGTTCATATGCTTGAGAAGCATAATCATAGGTAGGACCGCTGTCTATGACAACGAATCCTTCTTTGGTTTTCACAAAGCAACTGTTTGCAATATTACCAGCATTTTGCTTGTTAATATTTTCAGGAAGACCAAAAAAGCAATAGCTATTTTGGGCTACTCTTACAGGCTTTAGGCTGTATTCAAAACCATAATTCAAGGAAGAGACTAATAATATTAATAATAGATATTTCAATTATTAGCCTTTGTTTTTATGTCTAAAATTTAAATTGGTACTGTGCTAAGATAGCATTCTTTTTAAATAATGCACCCACATCTTTAAATCCTGCATCAACTTTTGCATAAACATAGTTTAGTTGTACTCTGTGTCTATTTCTACCTCTTCTTGATTTTCTATCCATTTTGTTGTTTTTAGGATTGATATAGAAGTTTAGACCTATGTATGTATTTGCAGCTTTTGCACTTAAACCACTTTTTGTACTAGTACCTCTAATGTCTTTAACTGCAAGCTCTAGTGTGTCTGTTAAATAATAAGTACCTGTAAGTGCTAAAGTATTCATATCCCAACCAGTTACACCTTTGATGTTTTTAACATTATAATATTCTGCTTTTACATTAGCTCCACTGAAGTGAGAGTCTATACCAGCATTTATAACTTTATAATCATCAGCACCTAAGCCATCTGTTTGACCATTTATTTTACCATATCCTACCTCTGCGTGTAGTGCTTGTGTCCAGTCAAAGTGTAAACGACCCATATAACCATTTTCTTGGTTTGTTTTTGTTCCTACAGATGATACTGCTCCAGATCTTCCTGTAGCACCACTAATCATAAGGTCATAACCAAAACCTTTCATAGGTCTTTCATGTCCCATTTCAAGACCATTTACTTTAGCATTGTTACCAAAACCAATGTCACGACCAGAAATCATAATACCAGCTGCTCTTTCAAATGCTAATTTTTTATCAAATCCACGTTTTATTACGTCCAAATTCCACCCTGGAATTGTAAAGCCCATACCTACAGGAGTTTTGATAACACCAGCTTTGATAACCATAGCATCATCAAATTTATAAGCTATAAATGCATCTTTAACCAAATCTGGTACACCCACATTACCATTATCAGTACCTTTTTTAGCAAAATCTAAAAATACTTTAGCTGCTAATTTCCCTGAAAAGTATTTCCAACCTAAACGAACACGGTCAAAATCCATACCTAGTTTTGCATCTTTTCCTAGTTTTGCACCATCACCAGCTCTTAGACCAATTTGAGAAAAACCAAAGAATTTTTGTTTGCTTTTCCAGCTTGATTTTGCTTTTACGGGAGCTTTTACTTCCACCATCGGTTCTATAATTCCTCCAGCTGTCAATGTGTTATTCATAAGCAAAATAGCTGCTGTTGCAATTCCTAATTTAATTGTAGTTTTTTTCATTTTTTCTCCTTGTTTTTGTTGTATTTTAATGTGATAAATCACAAACTATGTGTATCTAACTCTATGAACAAGTTGCACCTTTTACAGGGCAGCCACAATCCATATCTAAAATTTTGACATTTGACTCCATAGGGATATCAATGATTTTTTGCTTACGTATGTAGTCAGAGACTACTTCATAAACAGGACGAATAGCTTTTTTATCTAAGTTTTCACCTACATTTTGTAGGTTTCCACCCCATGATGAAACTCTATAAGTCTTTTTCATATCTATTGGTTTACCTCCTATCATAAAGTCACTAATTCTCTTTCCTGACGGAGCAGAGATTTTAATGCTGTAACTTGCACCTGTAATTCTACTCATATCACCACCTTGTTGTAAAAGTGGATTTGCATTAAATACATTATCGGCTATATCTTCCATGAGTTTGTATATAACTTCACCTTTTAAGTCAAAAGTATATACTTCAGGGTAGGTAATAGCTGTCATTTCATATACATTATCTTTTGTTATAGGGTCACCTGGAAGTACAGTTGTACCCCATCTATAGCCTGGATTGAAGTTAATATCACACTTCATTTCATCTTTAATAGCCATACCTATGAGTGAATCAAAAGTAGAATAAAAAGTATCTCTTTTATATAGAAGTCCTTTAGTTGTACCTAGTACTTCATTTAGCTCTTTATCAAATGGTTTATACCATTTAGCTATAAGTTCATCACCAGCTTTATCAGCAGGGATAAGGCTAGATGCCACAGGTATAAGCTTAAAGCTATAATCTACTACTTTTTTATCTTTAATATCAAGGTCAAGTCTAGATATGTATTTACCATGACTTCCAGAGATAATAATCACTGTATCATTTACAATAATAGGTTCAGGGCTAGGGTCGTGTGTATGCCCACTTAAAATAAAGTCAATACCATTTACTTTTTTAGCCAACTCTTGGTCTACAGAAAAGCCATCGTGACTAAGTACTACAACGGCATCTACCTTTTTCTCTTTACGAAGCATATTTACATATTTTTGTAAAGATTCATGACGAAGAGCAAAACTCCAGCCTTCAGTAAATTTTTTAGGGTTTGCTGTAGATGTAAAAGGGAATGACTGCCCTATAATACCTATTTTTGCACCACCAACCTCTTTTATGGAATATGGAGGAAAAATAAGCTCTTCAAATTCATCTGAAAAGGGGTCATTATCGGTAACATTTTGCGATATAAACTCACCTTTTAACTTACCTATGAGTTCATGAACACGCTCTTTACCATAAGTGAATTCCCAGTGTCCCACCATAACATCTACACCCAAATAGTTTTGTGCATCTACTATGGCTTCACCATCAGTTTTAAGTGCTACTGCTGTACCTTGCCATGTATCTCCAGAGTCAAGAAGAATAACATTTTTTTCTCCCCTCTCTTTTTTTACATGGTCTATAATAGGTTTCATATGAGATATGCCACCCATTTTTCCAAACTTTTTAGCAAGTTCGCTAAAGTCGTTATGTGTATCAAAATAAGCATCTAGAGAACCCGCTTTAATACCATAATACTTTTGGAAGCTCTCACCACAGATAAATCCTGGTGTGCCTACTAAGTTTTTAGCAGATATTAGAGTAGATGGTTCTCTCCAGTAAAGAGGCTTGATATGTGCATGTAAATCACAGATATGAAGTATGGTTGCTTTGCCTTTTGGCTTAAAAGAGACTACATCAGAAAAGCTTAATTTCTTAATCTTCTCTTTGACTGCCTCTTTTGCAAAAAGATTTGTTCCTCCAGCTACACCCACTAGACCTAGTGCCGAAGCTATTTGAAGGAAGTCTCGTCTATCTATTTCCATTTGCTACCTCTATCTTTTCAAACCAGGGATACTGATTTTTTTATTTTTATCTTGTGCAAGTGTTGCAACATAAACTTCAAGTGCAATCATCTCTTTAGACCCTATCGGGATAACTTTTAAAAGAGCATTTTTCATACAACCTTGAAATCTTCTTTGAGGGGTTCTTAGACTTGATTTTGTCATACGGTATGCTGGCCATGTTCCTGCTACTGCTACTTCACCCAAATCAGGAAGGGGCTGTGTTCTAAGTACTTGCCCTACAATATCTTTAGAGTGACAAGAATTACAAGCCAATCCTCTGCCACCACGTGCAGTCATATATGTTTTCTTGCCTAGCTCATAAGCTTCTTTTTCGTGTGGTTCAGAAAGGTCGATGTTAATAGCTTCATCATTTGCCAAAGACTTAACGTATGCCATCATTGAGAACATTTTCCCAGATTTTAATTTAGTTTTTTTCTTACCTTGCTCTACTTCCATAGCTTGCATTACTTGGTCTAGCCCTACGACATTACCTAGTTTTTTCACATATCTTGGAAAACCTGCAATATATTTAGGTAATTCTTTTTCAGTAATGCCTAAAAATTTAGCCAATGCTGTTTCATCACCTAATTTTTCAAATAATTCCCCACCTTCTTCCACATAAATATCAGCAGGATTGTTTTCTAACATCTCTTTGTACATCGCTCTGTCTGCATCACTCATAGCAAATTGTTCTCCAGCATTAAGCTGAAGCATCGCCATGGTACTCAAAAAAGCAAGTGATAATATAGTTTTTTTCATGACTTATCCTTTTGGCTTAAGTTTTTTACTCTTAGAATTTTTCTCACCTGTATTATCTGTATAATCTACAGTAACTTTACCTTTGCCTGGTACTTTTAGATTTACAGAAAAATAAGGGTTTGTTGAAACTGTTTCCCATACTTTCATTGTTGTGAATGGTTTTCCATCAAGTGAAAAGGTAATATTGTCTATGTAGTGAGCAGGTTTAATTTCGCCTGTTTTTTTATTTTTCTTTAATCCAGTATCCATTGGGTGAATAACAATAAAATCTACTTTTATTGTATCTCCTACTTTAAACTTTTTAGGTTTAAATTTTATCATTGATTTTCTAGCTTCTGCCATATTAAGTCCTTTAAATATATATTTTTATAACGCTTTTGTATCTTTTAAAGGTTGAAATCAACCACATCCACCGATAGTAACTTTCACTGGTTTTGCCGCCCTTAAGAAGTTGCCATCACTCATCTCTACAAGTGCTACAATATCTTGTGTGCCACCTAATTTAACTCTTGTTGCAAAGTATCCTTTTGCATTCATTGGGGTGAGCATAACATCTGCACATCTTGAATTGCCATTTTTAGTAGTAAGCACGTGAATTGCTTTTACGTGGTCTGCCTCTGTCATTGGGGATTCTACATTTACTTTTACAGGTACAACTGCACCATTTTCTGCAATCTCTGGCACAGTAAGTGATACTTTTGCACTGTCTGCTACTGCTTTACCACCAGTAATCGCCTTTACTGCTGCATCATAAGAGAGTACATTTCCGCCTTTGGGTGCGTCCTTTGCTAAAAGTCCTGAAGGTGTCATTGTTGCTGCTACTGCTGAAGCTGCACAGATACCCTTTAAAAAATTTCTTCTTTTCATTCTTCTTCCTTGTTTAATTATTTTTTATTTTTATCAGATACAACATAAGCTGTAAAATCACAAATCTCTTCAGGAGTAAAAAGTCCTGTAGTTAAATTGACAGTCATGTGTGTTTTAGGATTATCTACTCTAGGGTCTGCAATTTTTTGATATACATATTGTGCATCTCTAGCTTTAGTGTCTATAAAGTTTGCTTTGTAGCTCTCTAGGCTAGGACCTATGTTTCCTGCACCTCTAGCACCTTCTATGTTGTGACAAGCTATACAGTTACCAAACTGTTTTGCTTTTTTCTTAACTTTACCATCTTTGCCAGTTTTTTTAATAAACTTCACAAGACCTTCAGGGGCTGGTTTTTTAGCCTTTTTGCCGTTAAGGTTGCTAAACATATATTTACCTCTAGCGATTGCCTTTGGGTCACTAAGGTTACAACTCTTTGGCATTGTGTACTTTTTGGCCGCTGGAAATAGATCTTTTTTAATCATCTTTGATGCATCTGGCATATCGTATGTTTTTGTCAAATCCACCGCATAAACTGCCGATGAAGCCGTCAAAAATAACGCTGTCATTGCTAGATATTTGAATTTTGTATGCATTCATACTCCTTTAAAATTTGTGTTTCAAGGGGTATAATAACACTCTAATGTAAAGAAAGTGTAAAAAATAAATAAATAGATATTAATTTTTATTATCTATGAGTAGTTTAGTTAAATTTATATTTAAAGGTAGTCCCTCTTCCTAAAGCAGAGGTGACGTCTAAAAGTATATTTTCTTCATCTAAAATGTGCTTGACAATATTTAAGCCAATTCCAAAACCTCCTTTGGCTTCATCTTCTCTATAATACCTAGAAAAAATTTTCTCTACATCTTCAATGCCTACACCACAATCCTTTACTGAAAAAATAATTGAACTTTCTTTTGTGAAAAGTTTTATCTGAATAGAGGTCTTCATGTGGCTATATTTGATTGCATTCGAAAGTGTATTGTCTACAATTCTTTGTAGTTTGGTTTTAGAAAAATCATAGTAAATTTCCTTTTCTATGTTTGATTCAAGTTTTATCTCTTTTAGGTTGGCTATTTCTTGAAAATAGTCTATTCTGTTTGCAATAAATTCTCCAAAATCAATCTCTTGTCGTCTATGTTCTACTCTTCCTTGTTTTACCAAATAATCCATATCGTTATAGATGGTTGCTAAAGTTTTAGAGGCCGACTTCATACGTTTTAAGTACTTATTATCTCCATATTTACTAGCAAATAAATCGGCATTTAGGTTTATGATACTTAGGGGAGTATTTATTTCATGCATTGAGTCTTTTATGAAGTTGTCTAATTGATTATTTAATTTTTCAAAGGGTTTTGAAAAGTTTCTCAATAGCATAAAGGAGAAAGCAAAAAGTGCAAGAACTATGGCAATCATAATTAAAGCAGCAAAGTAGTAGATTTTGTTAGCTATGTGAGAGGTGGAGACTAGTAAATAGTTAGCACCAAAATAGTAATCGTTTGGTAAAGTATAAATGTAGTAAAAATAGTTTCTTTTTTTGTGAAAACCCTCGGTAAAAGAATTTGGTTCAAAGTTTAGAGTACTGAAAATGACCTGATATTTATCGTCATAAAGAGCTGCTTTATATGCTTTATATCTAGGAAAGCGGTATACTTTGTCACTGTTGTCATATTTTTGCATCGAATTCATAATCTGTTTGCTTTGGTTTTCTAAAGCTAGTTTTACTTTTGCTTCGTCTATCTGTAGAAGAAGTCCAATATACACCATAAGAGGAGCCATGAGAAGAACGGCAAGAATTATGGTATATCTAATAGCATACTTTTTAGCAAAAGCATCGGTATTAAAAATCAATACTATATCCTACGCCACGTACATTTTTTATGAAGTCCTTTTCTAGTTTTCTTCGCAGGTTTCCTACTTGTACTCGAATATTTGTAGAGTCTACCCACTCACCCCATACCTCTTCCCAAAACATTTCACAGCTTACTATTGAGCCACGTTGTTTTATAAGAAGTTCTAAAATCTTTGTTTCTGTTTTTCCTAATTTAATACTTTTTCCATTTAATATAAGTTTCATTTTTTTTACATTATAAATATAGTCAAATGGCAACTCTATTATCTCTTCAGAAGAAGAAAAACAATGTGTTTTTATGACTTGTTCTACACGTAATTTTAACTCCGCTAGGTCAAAAGGTTTACGTATATAATCGCAGGCCCCACACTCATAACCACGACTTAAATCATCTATTTGAGTAAGTGAAGTAATAAATATAGCTGGTGTTTTGTTTCCATCTTTGCGTAACTCCTCAAGCATTTCAAACCCATTTTTCTCTCCACTTACTTTGACATCTAAAAGATACATATCGTAATTTGTTTCGTAACTTGCATCATAAGCTTCATCTGAATTAGCAAAACATGTGACCTCGTAGCCACAATCTTCTAAATACTCTTGCATACTTAATGCTAAAACGGTTTCGTCTTCTAAGATAAGGATTTTCATAGTATTTCTCCTATTTTTTTCTCTTTATGTTTATTTGAAAGAATCATATCTATTAACTCTTCTTTGCTATATGTTCTTAAAATGGATTTTGCTTTAAATTCCAAATCTTTTTTATCTTCTTTTTGTAGTTTAGGCAGAAGTTCTATCAGGTCTTTGTCATGTTTATTGCGAAAACTTCCGTACGGGTTTCCCCATGCACTGACCACTTTTTTTACATCATCATCTGAAAATTGTGTAAAGAAAGAAACACGCTCTCCTTTTTTCTCAAATTGCTTTAAAGCATCATCGGAAATAGAAAGCAAGTAGATACCTATTTGTTTGCCTTTCCCATTGTACATAGGTTCGTAGAGATAAAGAGTATTCTCTTTGTAAATATAATTTTTGTCTAAAAAAGTATTCCAATTAAGTTTTTTTATTTTTACTAAAAGTTGTTTGTTGAAATTTTGATTGGAAACAACATATTTATTTATGCGTGGAAAGTCTTGCATAAGAGTCGCTTTTTTTAAATACTTTTCATTCATGAGTGCAAATAGTTCTATGCCTCGTTTTCGTAATTTTATGGCAAATTCATCTATAAACTTAATAACCTCCATATAGCCTAGTATTTTTGACCCACTTTGTATGGGTACTGTTGCCTTAAACGTAAGTAAACGACCCGTTTCCATACCTACTTTTGGCTTATGATCACGTTTTAGCATATTCAAATCATCTCTAAACCACCATATGGGCATACCTTCAAAACCCTCGTTCCAACTTCTGGCAAAAATGTAAAAATCTGGTGTTAATACTTGAATTCTCAATGACTTAATATGCGTATATTTTTTAAAGCGTTGGGAAATATGAGATAAAATCTTATACCCTTTATCTTCACTATCAGATATAAGAGCATTTTTTAACTCACCATCTTCACATAGTGCTAGAGAAAAAGAGAGTAAATCTACCATCTCATAGTTTAAACCTGCACGAAAATTTTTTATAACATGATCGCCTAGTGTAACTAATCTCTCTTTTTTATCATTTTGAACAAAGAAAAATACAGATGCAAAAAGAAATATTAAAATGATAAAAATAGTATAGAAAGATAATTTATTAAAGTATTTTTTTCTATTAAGAAGATATTTTTTGTTTGTCTGCACTAATAACCTTTTATATTTTTAATATGTCATTATACATTTTTATGCAGAAGCTATTTTGTTTTTAATGTTTTGCTTTGCTTGAACTTTTTAATATTATATCTGTCATTTTTTTAGCTTTATTAAATACTATATTCGATTTTTTATCAATAAGTATAGAATATATTTTTGGTCTATTCCACATTTTAACAAAATACCTATAGTATTTATTACAACTACTTAGTAAACTTAAAAACTCTTCGTTTTTAATGTAAGAAGAGTTATTAAGTATGTCTAATGAATCTTTGTAAATTTTTAAACCTTTTTCCCAGTGTTTCTTTATGGTAGGGTCATCAAGATGCCATAGTGCCATCATGTAATGTGCAGATAATCTTCTAGAAGATGCCGCAATCTCAATGGAGGCATTTAAGGCATCTTTGTTATTTATGGTAGATTTATCTAAAAGTATTTTTTTCATTAATGCCATTTCTTTTATGACTGTGCGAATATTACCATGAATAAAAATAGCACCATCTTTCATCTCTTTTAAGCTATTGTTTTTGTCTAATGCTAACACCATCGCCTTTCGTACAATTTCCCATGCCTTATGACTTGTACCTATGCTCTGTTGTATTTCGTTATTATTCGCATACTTTGACTGAAGAGACAGAAGTAAGTCTTCGTATTGTGTTATGCCATTTTTAAGCTTTTTAGTTGGATTTTTATAATCTTCTTTAATGCCTATAAGAATATAGGCTTCTAGCATATTTCTCATGTTAGACATCTCCATGCCTAATTTTAGTATAGCATCGTTATCGTCCTTTATTTCAGTAGCATGTAGAGGATTAATATATACGAGTAGCATGAAAGACAATAATATTTTTTTGATAAACATTATATTCCTTAATATTAAACTTTTTGTACTTCATATTATAATTAATAATATTATGTTTTCATTAAAAAGATGCAAATTATTAGTAAGACCAGTCTATAGACCATATGTGAGTGAGAGAAATACATTCAAAAAATTAAAGAAGGAAACTACAACTCAAATGTATCTTCTCACTCAGAATTCAAATAAATTCTTTTAATTGCTTTTTACAAGCAAGTGTATTTTAGTGTGTTAATGTAAATTTAGTGTAAATTACTATTTTAAAAATATAGAAGTGTTAATTACAGTTAACACTTCATAAAAAAGTTATAGTATAATAACGGTTATCAAATAACAAAATCAGGATTTACAATGAATAAAAAATTTATAATGATTGTTGGCATCGGACTAGGACTTATCTATCTTGTAATGCATTTTGTCGGAAATGTACAGTCAAGTGACGATAGATTTAAAAACGATGGCTACAATAAAGAACATATATATGATGCATATAAAACAGTAGATAGCACGGGACAAGAGATTTTAGATTTAACTGGAGCAGACGAAAGTACTCAAGTGGGTGCATGGAACCGTTCTGTACTTAGATATAAATTTTTGAGTTTATTCCCAAATTTTATCGAGATGAGACATTTTGTAAACGATAGGCTTAGAGGAAAGATACTTAAAGATAAACTTATGGAAAAAATAAAAATAGTCGAATATAAATTCTTTTCTGGAGATATTGACACAGAGGGGGCAAAGCGTGAGCTTCGCACCACTCTTAAATAATTAACGACAAGGGTCTGTCATATTATTTTTGTTTGCATAAAAGTAGACTTCTACACGTCTGTTGAGTGCTTTATTTCTAGCGGAGTTATTTGGCACGATAGCTTTTGCGTATGAACACCCTTTTGTAAGTGGTCTGCTATTTACTGCCAATAAATTTCCTACAGTTTGTGCGCGTCTTTGTGAAAGTCTTTGGTTGTATGTATAACTTCCAGCATTGTCTGTAAAGCCTGCTACTCCTACAACGGTTTGCGGGTACTTTCTAAGTAATTGTCCAACTTTTCTTACCTTATCTCTTGCACTAGGTTGTAAGCTTGCAGAGTTTGAGGCAAACATCATGGCATCTCTAAACATAATTTTCACATAAGTAGGGTGCTTAGACACTATAATAGTATTATTTGGGTCAAGTTTTGCTAGAGGGTCATTGTTTACCCCTGTGCCTAAAGCACGTGCTACAGCATTTGCTTGTTCGTCCATATTGTACCCTACTGCACCACCTAAAGCTGCACCAAGAAGACCACCTATAATGGCACTTTTTGCATCATGGTTTCCTGTATTGTAGCCCAATAATGCTCCTGCCACTGCTCCACTAGCCGCACCAGTTTTAGTACGATCATAGCTTCCATCTTGTGTTAATCCTGGTTGGCTATAACAACCAGTTAGCATCAACATAGCAGCAGTTGAGACGAGTATTTTTTTATGTAATTTCATTTAAATTCCTTTTTTAAGTTATTGCCATCCGCCAGTTTTAACTGGTTGAGGATTGTTGCTATCTACTATACTTCCTACACCTGTGCCTACAGCTGCTCCAAGAAGACCACCTACAATGGCGGTGGTACCCCTATTGTATTTACCATGCTTGTTGTACCCTATGGCAGAGCCTGCCAAAGCACCAACTACAGCACCTGTTTGTTTTCCACTATCTGGGTTTGGTGTGCCACTATTTGTACAGGCGGTAAGTAGAGTTGCTAGAAGGCTTACCATAAATACATTTCTTGTATTTGTTATGAGCATAAGATTCCTTTTGATGGTGTAAAACCAATTTTGAGTGTTGTTTATTGTTATAAAAATACAACTAAGTTAGTATAACATAAAATCATAAATTTGTTATTTTTTCATGCCACTTAAAAAGTTGCTTTTCAAATCCTATTTGTTTTGTTTTATAAAAGTTCATAGGTGTGCCTAGATATGATTGTTGCACGTATCCATTGAAGTCATGAGGGTAAAGATAGTTCTTTGCATGAGTTTTAATATGTGTGGGAATTGGGTGTATATTTCCCTCTTCTATGGATTTTATAGCTAAATTTATAGCCATGTAGGCACTGTTTGATTTGGGTGATGAGGCTAGATATATAACTAATTGAGAAAGACTTATGCGGGCTTCAGGATAGCCTATGTGCTTTACAATATTTAGTGTAGAAGAAGCAAGGTTAAGAGCAGGGGGATTTGCGTTGCCTATATCTTCACTTGCCAATATGGCTAAACGTCTAGCTATAAATTCAGCTGGTTCTCCACCATCAATAAGCCTAGCAAGATAGTATATGCTAGCATCTATGTCTGAACCACGTATGCTTTTTATCATAGCAGAGCTAAGTTCGTAGTGACTCTCACTTTCAGAACTTCCTGCTTGCATAGCGTGAGGACGGATTTGCTTGAGTGTTTCTATCGTGATAGTTTTAGTGGTTACAGAAGCACTCTCTAGGAGGTTAAGCATGGCTCGTACATCTCCACTTGAAGAGTAAACTAAGTATTGTTTTGCTTCTTCTGTGATAGCTACATTTTCTTTATAAAGTATGGTGTCTAAATATATTGTCATATCTTTTTCACATATACTTTTAAGTTCAAAAATATGTGAACGTGAACGCAGAGCAGAGGTTAGTGAATAGTAAGGGTTTTCTGTAGATGCTCCTATGATGAGTGCAACATTATTTTCCATAAAAGGAAGCAGTACCTCTTGTTGGTTTTTGCTAAGCCTATGCACTTCATCTATGAATATTAGAGGTTTTTGCAGAGCATTGGTGTATTCTTTAAAGATTTTACGTAAATCTTCTATCTTTAAAGTGGTTGCATTCATTTCATAAAAAGGACGCTTTAGCATAGAGGCGATAACTCTTGCTATAGTAGTCTTGCCACACCCTGGAGGGCCATATAAGAATGTATGTGGCAGAGCATCAGACTCTATTAGTTTACGAAATACGGCATTTTTGCCTAGTAAGTGAGACTGTCCTATAAGCTCATTAATGGTTTTAGGACGATATTTAAGTGCAAGGTTTACCATGCCTAGTCTTTGTGTTTAAACTTTTTATTTTTAGTAATTTTATTTGCTTCTTCTTGTTTTTTTGCATTTATCTCATTTTTAACAGATGCAATTTTGTTAGTTCTCCAACGTTTCATAAATTTATGCACATCGTCATATTCTCTACGTGTAAAGTAGCGTGTTTTGTTTTCGGGTAAGTTATTTAGCTCTATTCCGCCAAAGGATATACGTTTAAGGTCAAGTACTTTAGCATCAAAGTGTGCAAAAAAACGTCTCAATTCTCTATTTTTACCTTCTTTTATAGTAACACGAAGTTTGCTAAAGTTTTTCCCTTCGTTTCTTACCTCAAAGTGTGCAAAAGGAGCGAACTCCATAGAGTAAATCTTAGATTTTTCATGTGCACCTGCTCTTGCATCATCTAGCACTAAGCCATTTTTCATAGCATCTATCATTTCAGATGTTACCGCTTTATCTATCTTTAGGTTGTATGTTCTATCTAATCCACTTTCCATTAATGCGGTTGCTACTTCAACATCATCTGTCAATAGCAAAAGTCCTTCTGAAGCATAGTCTAGCCTACCTACTGGTGTAAAGTGTCTGTATTTACCTGCTAATTTATGGTAAATAGTTGCACGTCCTCTATCATCTTTTTTGGTGACAAGCACACCTTTTGGTTTGTTGTAGACTATTATGGTGAGTTCAGAAGTTATCTTTATGGCTTTGCCCTTAACAAAGATACGGTCATCTTCTTGTACCTCGTAGCCAAACTCTTTTAGGGGTCTTTTATCAAGAGTAACTTCTCCTGCTTCTATTAGTGTATCTGCCTCACGGCGTGAGTATTTGGTATTGTGTGATATGTATTTATTTAATCTCATTTATATTTTATCCCTGCGTTAATTAAGTCGTGTATATGAAGTACTCCGATTATTTCACCATTTTCTTTGATTAGAGGTAAGAGTTGAATACGTTCATTTTCTATAATCTCTAAGGCTTCGGAAGCTAGTAATTCTGTGTTGTGATAGATTTTTGGTTTTTTAGTGGCATGGTCTATGGCAAAGTTGTCCAGTGAAAAATCTTCTTTCATCAATGCACGTCTAAGGTCTCCATCGCTAAGTAGTGCGGTAAAATGTTTGTTTTCATCTACTATAAGTACAGTGCCTAGCTTTCCCTCACTCATAACCACTACTGCTTCTTTTAGTGTAGACTTTGTGCTTATTATAGGTAGTGACTGGGTTTTCATTAAATCTTTAATTTTCATAAAGAGTCTTTTTCCTAATGCACCACCAGGGTGAAAAGAGGCAAAGTCTTGTTCTTTGAAGCCCCTATGTTTCATAAGTGCTACCGCTAGTGCATCTCCTAGTGCCATGGTCAATGTAGTAGATGTTGTAGGTGCAACACCAAGAGGACAAGCCTCTTTTTCTACACTAATGTCCAAATATACATCAGCATATTTTCCAAGAGAGGAGTCGGGGTTTCCTGTTAGACCTATAAGCGGAATATTGAAACGTTTAATATGTGGTAGTATTTTGGTTAGCTCTTCACTTTCTCCACTTGAACTTATAGCAAGTAATGTATCTTCTTTTCCCACCATTCCCAAATCACCATGCAGTGCTTCAGTGGGGTGTAGAAAAAAACTAGATGTTCCTGTGCTTGCAAAAGTAGCAGCCATTTTTGCTCCAACTAGTCCAGATTTACCCACACCTGTAATAATTAGTTTGCCTTTTGTATTTAAAATAATGTCTATCGCATTAAGAAATTTTTTATCTAAAAGTTTTGCAGCCTTCAGTAGGGCATCTGCTTCAATTTTGAAAGTATCTTGTGCTATTTCGATGAGGTTCATTATGCTACTTTAGATTTGATTGTATGATTATAGCATAGTTTAGATAGAGAAAAACAAAAGAGAAGTTGCTTATCTTCTCTTTTGTTTTGAAGTGATTATACCAGTTCTTTAGCTTGATTAACCCATAAATCTTTTTTTGCACGATGTGCAAAAGTAGTATTTTGCTCTAGCCATTTTAGATTGTCTTCGCTCCAGTTTGCTATTTGTTCAAAGTTGTAAATTCCTGCTTCATTTAGTTTGTCTTCCATCTTTGGGCCGATACCTTTGATCTGAGTAAGCTCATCTTTGCTTACCCCTTCTTCTGAACTAAAAAGTTCAGGCTTTATTCCTTCTTCTTGTGCAGTTTCTTTACTATCGTCTTCCTCTATGGTTTCTTGTGCCTCTACTGCCTCAAGAGCTTCGGCTACTTTTTCTATAGCATCACTAGTTGGTATTTCAACTTCATTAGATGATTTGGAGTTTGTATCTTCTTCAATCTCTTCTTCAATTTCTGTTGTTTCTGTTGTTTCAATCTTAGGTTCTTGTGTAGCATCTTGTTTTCTACTACCTTTTCCTACGATATAGCCTATAACAAAGCCTATAAGTGCCGCAAGCAGTAAACATACGGTAATTTGTGAAGCAATTTCTAACATCTTTATTTTCCTTCTGTATTATTTTTAATATTTGTGTGTGACGTTTTGTTTCTTTTTTCTATGCGAGATGCTTGCATCTTAGCACTTAAAGATATTACCTCTTCCATATTGGAAATGGCTTTTTCCCTGTCTTTGAGAACCTTTTTTATTAATGCATATAGTCGTGATTGTGCATCATCTCTTTCACCTAAAGCATCTTCATGTTCTTTGAGTGCAGTAATCAAGTAAGTAACCGCGTCTCTTTCGATTTTTTTTATATCTTCTTTAGGTACTTTTGGAGTATTAGCAACAACCTTTTGTATAGGCGTAGCCTCTATGCTCTTTTGTATGTGAATAACTTCTTTTTTAGGTGCAAACGTCTTTTTTACAGTCGTTTTAATTTTCTCTATGATTGAAGTCTCTTTTTTCTCAACAATCTTTTTGACTGTTTTAGTCACCTCTTTAGATTTTTTGTCCACGTTTGTTCTCTTCGTGGGGATTGTTTCTTTTTGAGGTTTTTTGTTTAGAGTATCTGTCACTGTTTCTTTTTCTATAGTACTTATATTCTCTTCATGTTTTTTGGGCACAGATTTTTGTTCTTCTGTGGGAAGCATGGTGTATATCGTGTACGTTTTTTGATATACACAATTAACAATAAGTAAAAGTAGAAGAAAGATGAGTGCGAACAATGTTTTTCTCATGGTGTTTTCCTTCTTTGGAGATTTAAAGAAGGAATAGTAACACCATAATGATTAGTAATAGCTTAAACTTATGTTTAAGATTAGTTTTATTTATAAAAGAGAATATTATAATTTATACTATAAATATAGTAGGAATAATAAGAGGGTATCTTTTTTTGGTACGTATTACGTGTTTTCTGATACTATTTCTAATGTCATTTTCTATATCTTTATGATTTTTAAGGGCTTCTGGTTTCATGTTTAGAAGAAGCGTTTCTATCATAACTTCTATCTCTTTTTGGAATTTTTTAATCTCTTTTTCAGACACTAAACCATGTGTTGTGATGACGGGCTTTCCTACTACTTTTTGGTTACTTTGAGAGATTTGAGCCACTACATTAACTATGCCGTCTTCGGCAAGTTTTTGTCTATCAAGTACTACATCGTTTTCTATGGTCATATTGTTTTGATTGTCAATGTATGTTTTTCCAGATTTCACAGTTTTTACCTTTTTTAGGTATTTTGTTGTGAGTTCTATCTGGTCACCATCGCCCATGAGTAAGATATTTCTTTCATCTACCCCACACTCTACTGCGGTTCTTGCATGTTTTGCAATATGATTGTATTCTCCGTGTACGGGCAAGAAAAACTTAGGTTGAATAAGTCTTAAGATGAGTTTTTGCTCCTCTTGTCCTGCGTGACCAGAGACGTGAATGTCTGCAAATTCTTTATATCTTACAGTACAGCCTGCTTTCATAAGTTTGTTCATAAGGCTAGAAACTGAAGCCTCATTTCCTGGTATGGCAGAAGCAGAGATAATGACCGTATCTGATGGTTTGAGCTTTATATGTCTATGTTCGTCTGTTGCCATACGGTTTAGTGCCGCCATTGTTTCACCTTGTGAGCCAGTGGTTACTATGAGTACTTCATTGTCGGAGTACTTAGGAACTTCGTGTACCTCTATAAAGTGTTTATCATCTATATCTACAAAGCCCAATGCACGGTTTGTTTCAACATTTCTCTCCATAGAACGTCCTATTACACACACTTTTCTACCATGAGATACAGCTCTTTCCATAGCTTGTACTATACGATGAACATTAGAAGAGAATGTAGACATAATAACTCTTCCTTTTGCAAGGTCAAAAAGAGTATCAAATGTTTTACCTACAACTTTTTCAGATTTTGTAGCACCTGGATTGTGTGAGTTTGTTGAGTCTGAGAAAAGACAAAGTACACCTTTTTCACCATAGTGTGCAAAACGGCGTAAGTCCATAGTATAGTTATCTACAGGGGTATGGTCTACTTTAAAGTCAGCAGTATGGATAATGATACCCGCTGGTGTCTCTACTGCTAGAGAACAAGCATCAATAATAGAGTGAGTATTATGCATCCATTCTATTTTCATATCACCAATTTGGTGTTGTTTTCTCATTGTGACAAAGTTAAAATTCTTTGTGTATTGAGAAAGTCCATGTTCGTTAAATTTGTTTTCTATCATCGCCAATGCTAATGGAGTACCATATATAGGAAATTGTAATTCTTTAAATAAGTAAGGCATAGCACCAATGTGGTCTTCATGACCATGTGTGATGATAATATAAACATTTTTTTCTTTTTTAAGTGTGTGCAAATAAGAAAAATCAGGCACTAAAATATCTACACCATGCATAGTCTCATCAGGAAAACTCATTCCAACATCAATGATAATAGCAGTAGTTTCTGTCTCAAGTACTGCCATGTTTCCACCTATCTCACCTAGTCCACCTAGTGGTGTAAATCTTATTTTGCCCTTAGATGACATATCTATCTGTTTCCATGGGTTCATAGTGTCATTTTTGACTTTCTCATTTATGTCTAGGAATTTTCTCATTGTATCATTCACTGTGGTTACATTTTTACGTCTACCACGATTTTTGTTGTTATTGTTTCGGTTTTGATTGTTATTTGGTTTATTTGCTGGCTTATTATTGTTAGGTTTTCTATTTTGATTGGGATTTGGTTTTTTGTTTCCATTGGGTATCGCTTTTTCTTGCACGTTACCATTTATATCTTGCGATGGAGTAGGTTTTCTGTTTGGATTTGGTTTTCTGTTTGGATTTGGACGATTGACATTTTCTCCTTGATTTTGTGGCTTATTACTATTTTGTCTATGTGGATTTGGACGTCTCTCTCTTGGTGTTTTATTGTTTGGAGTTTTTTGTCCTTGATTTTGAGACTTTTCTCTGTTTTGATTGTTGTTTTCCATCTAGCTTATCCTTTAGTTCATTATATATATGATGATAAATACGAGTCTGGGCTTCATGAGGTCGAAGATTGGAGTTTAGCTCTAGCTTTGAAAAAAGTACGTCAATAATATCTTTAGAAAAAGAAGCAGATAGATTTTTAGAAAGTTTTTTACGCGGTTGTGCGAAAGCTATTTTTAAAAAAGCTTCAAATTTCTCATCATCACATGACTGGTTTTTTTCTATTAAAAGCACGGCAGAAGTTACATTAGGCGGAGGGACAAATGCTTCAGGCGGAACCTCAAAACATAATGTCGCTTTTCCTACGTTTTGTGCTAAGACAGAAAGAGATGAAAACTCTTTTTGTAAAGGCTCGGCAGAAAACTTAACAGCAACTTCTTTTTGAACCATTACCAAAATAGATTGGCAATGTTCATCTTTAAACGCTTTTAAAATGATATTGGTCGCGATATAATAAGGCAGGTTAGCTACTAAATGATATGGCTCATTTAGCAGACTTCCTAACTCCCAACGCTCAAGCACATCTCCACAACACAACTCAAAACGACCTTCGTGGATAGGTGTTTCAAACTCATTTGTAAGATGCTCACATAATCTTTTATCAACCTCAAATGCTGTGACATTTCTAACTCCTAAGAGTTCTTTGGTTAAATCACCTAAGCCAGGCCCAATCTCTGCGACTTTTAAGTCGTCCTTGGGCATCGCTTGGATGATTTTATGAAGAATAGCATCATCTTTTAAAAAGTTTTGACCAAATTTCTTAGAAGCAAATTCGGCTAAATTTTCGGTAATCATACTATAATATTCCTTTGTAATCTATATTAACCGTTTGTAGTATATTATTTTTGTATAATCTTACCATAATATTTTGGAGAGTTTAATGGACTATTTTGCAAAACGGATTATCCCTTGTTTAGATGTAAATAATGGGCGTGTGGTCAAAGGTGTAAATTTTGTGGGGCTTCGTGATGCAGGTGACCCCGTTGAAGTGGCACGGCGTTACAATCAAGAGGGTGCTGATGAGATAACATTTTTGGATATTGGGGCGACACATGAGGGGCGTGATACCATTGTAGATGTGGTTAAGCGTGTGGCAGAAGAGGTGTTTATCCCTTTGACTGTGGGTGGGGGTATTCGTGAACTTAGCGATATTTATGCCTTACTTAATGTGGGTTGTGACAAAGTAAGTATCAATTCTTCGGCGATTTCGCGACCTGCTTTTATAGAAGAGGGGGCAAAGCGATTTGGTTCTCAATGTATGGTCGTAGCCATTGATGCCAAAGAAATAAGCCCCAATAAATGGCATATTTTTACCCACGGTGGACGCAATGATACGGGATTAGATGCACTAGAATGGGCGAAAGAAGCCTATGAAAGAGGGGCAGGGGAACTGCTCGTGACTTCTATGGACGCAGACGGCACAAAGGCAGGATTTGACAATAGGCTCAATAAGAAAATAGGCGAACTGGTAAATATCCCTATTATCGCAAGTGGTGGGGCAGGGACGATGAAGCATATAGAAGAAGCCTTTACTTTGGGAAATGCCGATGCAGCCTTGGCAGCGTCTATTTTTCATTTTAAAGAAATAGATATTATGGATTTAAAACGCTACCTTAAATCTCAAAATATTCCAGTGAGGCTTTAAGATGTTTATTTGTGCAGGAGAAAAAGAGAGCTTTGAATTTGCAAAACCTATGGGTATTGGCATGGTAGATATGAGTATTAATCTCAGCAAACTTTGCCTAGAGAAGAAGCCACCTTTTATATTCTTTGTCGGTACAGCAGGAAGCTATGGAAAGAAAAAAATCTTTGATATTGTCAAGTCCAAAACAGCGACTAACATAGAAAATAGCTTTTTCAATGCGAATGCTTATACACCCATTGACAATATGGTATCTTCAGCCGAAGATGTTTCATGTGAAACGGTTGTAAATTCATCTTCTTATATCACACGAGACGAAGAGC
>Ga0256829_1001000_pt1 | contig 24602 bp, 20 predicted proteins | sample 131447metaG_FD_185979 | JGI IMG/M metagenome (GOLD analysis project Ga0256829, IMG submission 185979) | Hydrothermal vent microbial communities from Lau Basin, Pacific Ocean - 131-447 | ecosystem: Environmental > Aquatic > Marine > Hydrothermal vents | place: Pacific Ocean: Lau Basin | collected...
TTATAAGTCCACCAAATGTTCATGTTTCAGTATGTAAGTGAAAAGGAATTCATCATTGCATTTTAACCTGTCAAGCCTGAGAAATATTTTCAACACTTGCTGTTTCTTGAAAATTAACTAAAGTATTCCCTCAAACAGAAGCATTAAAACTTGGGTTTATATTTGAATTTATAAAACTTCATCAATTTGAAATAAAAAGTGAAGAACTAGGAAATTCTCAAGTTTTTACTGGTAATTGAGAACAAATTCAATTATCTAAATCATTCATCCATGGCTCTAATTCATCATCTGCATTATAATTTTTACTTGATGTAGAACATTTTTTTGACAATTCTCATGCAGCTACTATACAATTTCAAGCTATAGCTCAAACTGGAGCAGGTGGTAAGTGCATTCAATCCTTATAAGGACCAAAACACATAGCAACTCACAATCAAGCTGTAAGAGTTGGAGATACATATAATCTTATCATAGACGGAAATTTAGGTCCCATACAAATTATAGGTGCAGCTTTCTCAATTGGAGGACCATTTTTTGTTCTAAAATAAGGCATAGGAATAGGTCAAACACATCAATTTGAAGTTTGTATAGAAAAAGTTCAAGGAAACCAAAAAACAGGAGTTCCAGGATCTGTTCAAAGAGGACAACCACAAGCATTTATTTGTCAAGGAGCTAAAAATGCAAAATTACAAGGAACAGGAACTCCACTACAAGAAGATTTTCAAAATTTAAATCAATTACATAATCATTCTAAAGTTTGTGCTGCTTTAGCTTTAATAGCATTTACATCCGGTCATATATTTGCAGATAAATTAATGTTTCATCCATTTTCTAATGATGACATAACTCATTTTTTTCATACACCCCAGATATTTGTAGTATCTAATCATAAACTACCAAGAATATCTTGATAATCTCAGTTTTTTACTTTTCATATCATAGAAGATATATCTTTTGCAGAATTTAGATTACGAACTTTGTTTCTCAATTTTGAAGATAAATCAATATACGAATATTTAAAACTCATAGGATTTCAAGGTTCTCCTTGAAAATAATCATATCATTTGATACAACCATTATCCAAAAAGACTTTAATATCTCAATAATGATTTTTATCCCAATCTCATACTTTTATCTTAACAGGACTAGTTCATTGATAATAAGCATCATATGAGACTGTAAAAGAATTCGAAACATTATCTATTCTAAACAAAAACATTGGATATCTTCTTGGATAACTTACAGCTCAAGAAGAAATTCAATTTAATTTTAAAATAGGTTTATTATCTTCTCAAATAACAGAAAATGGTCATTTCAATGATTCAAGATATGTTATTTTTTTATGTGCATTATCAATAACATGAACAGTAATTTGAACTTTATCTCAAGGTAATAAACTTCATCAGTTTAAATCTTTCATAGTTTTATAAACCTGAACTGGATCAGTTCAACTTAAAAATGTAATTTTCTTAAATCAAATAGTATCTCAACTATATTGTTCATAACTTGGTCATAATACTTTTGGAATATCTTGATATGCAAATTTATCTTTTCATTTTTGAGAAACTTCTTTAGTATAATTAGACGGAGTTATTTTATCATTTGTAGGTATTTTTGAAAAATCTTTTGTTTTAAAAGCTTCTTTATATATTTTTTGATCTAATTTCGAATCATTATGTAATCATTCCCGATAGATATACCCATCATCTGCAAATTTTTTATCTGCCTGCACTTTATAAGCATAAGACTTAACTAGTTTTGATTTTAATCTTGACTTATAATTTGCATCACAAGAATAAAGATTTTTTGATAGATATGTTCAACCAAAAAATACTCTAACATTTCAAGCAAGATCATTTACAACTATATCTGTTTTTCAATCATTATTCATATCACGAAAAAATATCTGAGAATATTTTAGATGAAAGCCATCTGTTCAAGGTAAATTTAAACAAACAGGAGTTCAATTAACAGAAAATTCTCAATGATTATTTTTATAAACTCTTATTGTTCCATCTACAAAACTAACAAATAAATCTTTGTATCAATCTCAATTATAATCCCCTGCCCATACATTTTTTATTCATTTTCATAAAACCATAAGATTTCATAAATCTTCAAAATGATTTTTTCATTTATAATGTTTTAAAAATCTTATTTTATTTCATTTATAAACAATAACTAAATCTTTTAGTCAATCATTATTAAAATCTAATGGAATAACCTTTTTTATTCCTCAAGCTATATCTGAATATATTCTATAACCATATGTCTTTGATAATCCAACCTGAGAAATAACCTTTTCTGAAGAAATTCTTTTTACAAAAGGATCTCCATAATTTATTAAAAATTCATTTTCAAATGGTTTTGTCGCATCTCATACATCATTACCTCAGGCAAAATTTGTAATATTTTTAAAATCTGATCTAAATCAAAGTCATTTATCTTCATAATTTAAATTAGTATTTTTTGAAATTCACTTATATTCTTGATTTTGTAAACTAACACCAAAAGCTTTGGGACCATTTGTAGTTCCATCTCAATAAATAATTTTATTATAATACGGTTTCGATATAGATAATTTTGATAAATCTAAAAAATTTCATTTAAAAGCTAAAGATCATATCTTTTTATTTTTTAAAATAATATTATAAACTGCAAATCAATATTTATCTGACAAGGCTTTAGAATATTGAATAAAAATATCCGAATCTTGTGTTAAATTAGTAAAATTAATAACTGAATCACTATTGATATATAATTGTCAATCAGCTAAAATATTTGATTTTATAATATCATCTGTTTTTTCTGGAATATAATAAATTCAATTAAAAAATATAGAATTAAGAGAATTAACTTTTTTGATATTATTAAATATATTTCAAGTATAATTTAATTTAAAATCTCATTCATTAAAAACTATCTTAGTATTTCTTAATTCAAGATTTGTAGGTAGTCATCTAACAATAAGATTTTCTCATAAAGAATAATCATAATGATGTAAAGATTTAGGATTTATATCTGTAGTTGTAATAGCAAGATTTTTATCAGAATTAGCCATAATTTCACTAGCATACTTTCACCAATCATATCAAAATAATGTTAGATACATTACAGATATTTTTTTTCAAAAAGGGAGAAAAGTATTATTTACAGTAAAATATATAGAATTCTCTTTTCATTTTAATTTTACTTTAATAAAACCTGATTTAGTTCATTTAACCTTAATAATATTTCAATTCCTTACAACAGAAATTCCATCTGAATGTGTAATTTGAACTCAAGAAAGATTAGTTTGAAAATTTCAGAATTTATCAACACCATAAATCTTACCTTCTACTACTTCATTTGGTTCAGCCTGTGTCTTATCAAGTTGAATACTAACATTTTCTATAGGAAAATCTTTTAATTGTCAAGAAATAACATAAGGAGAAATTCAAGGTATTTTGATAGTAATTTTATATTTTCAAGTCTTATAAGTAGGTAGTAAATAAACATCAATACCTCCGTCTTTTGTTATTAAAAACTTATTTTGTTTTACAAATTTTTTAAATTTAACAATCTTTGTTCCAAGCTTTTCTGTAGCTTCGACAAATTTTCCAGGAACAAATTGGTCTGTAGTTTCTATAGTTAAAGGAGTTTTTAAAGTTTGATCAGCAACTATAGGATTTATATGAATTTTTAGTAGTTTTCAACTATCATATGTAGGAACAGTATCTACATATTTTACTAAAGAGTAAGGATTATTTGGTAATTGATAATCTCAAGAAGATAATATTACTTCAGAAGATAATAATTTATTCTTCTTAGTTATATAAATTTGTTTTTTATATTCTTTTATAATAGATTTATTATCTTTATACATTTGTTGCCAAACCGGATCCATTTTCAAGACTATATTAAATTTATTTATTCAAGAAATTGGTTCAGAATTTGATTTAACTACTAATAAATTTGCAGACGAAGGAAAATTATAATCCATACTTTTAACTCATTTTGTCTGCAAACTTGATTTAATAAGTCAAATATCTGGATTTGTAAATAATTTATAATTATAAGGAGTATAATAAACCTTATTTTGATACCTTCATTGTTCTGGTAATGCATCATATCACTGTAGAACAAAAGGATCTTCTCATCCATACACCATAGTTTGAGAAAATGGTTTTAATTCAATATATCTTAATTTTCCAGCATCTTTATCAAAAACTACTTGTTTTGTATAACAAATATTATCATAATTACAAAATTGAACATTTATATATTTTGTTCAAGCTTTATATGAATAAAATTTTCATTCTCCAGTTTTTGTATTATAAAAACTAAAAGGTAATTTCCAATTATCTAAAGAAACAGATAATCATTCACAAGAGTTTATATAATTATCTCATTTCTTAAAATAAAAACAATTTCAAGTAAGATTTGGAGATTTAATATTAATAGTTTTAATTTGATTTGTTAATTCATTTACATTTCAATAATTTATTATCTGTAAGTTTCAAGAAAGATCTGAATAAAAATATGATGGTTTATTTGTATTTACAGTAATATTATTATCTACATATAATTTCCATTTCTTCCATTGTTCATATTTATTAGGATCATTTTTATATTCAGAACCGTCATCTCTTCCTATTTTTTCTAAAGCAGTTTTTGCTTGTTGCAAGCTTTCTCAAACTACACATTCAGAAGTAGATCCTATTTTAAAAGGTTTTTTTAATGTCTCTTTTAACCGGCACATAAAAGCACTTGGCCACTGAAAAAGCATAACAGCTTGTCATAATGGTCTTCAACACTCATTAGGATTAGCAGTAGAAATATTTATAGGCAAAGGATTAGTATTTATAATATTTTGATTATTTAGCATATTTACATTTAAAAAACTTCATTTATTAGTTTGTCAAATATTATTATCTGTATTTTTTGAAATTATAAGTCATGCTTCATAACCTTTTTTAGGCTTCAAAGGAAAATTTACATTCTCATGAGATATATCAATTCAATCAATATTATCTTTATCTTCCGTATCAATATAATTTTTTACAATATATCATATTTTTTCATTTATGTTAAATCATTTATACAAATAATTTAGCTCTCAAGAAAGTGTAGAAAAAGTTGGTTTTTCTTTCCATCATAAATTTAAATAATATAATTGTTCTGATATTTCTGCTATTTTTTTATTTCATAATTTACCTACTAAATAATTCTCAGGCAATAAATTATAATTATGTGGTTTATATTTAGAATTTGAAAGTTTATCAAATGCTTTTTTGTAAGTATTATAAAAATTATCTTTATTATTCAATTCATTTTGTAGCTTATTATTATATTTTTTAACTACAGATTTTAAATAATCTTTTATAGTTTGATCAATTTCATCAGGTGTTTTTAAAATTAATTTATCTCCAGTTTTTTTATAAACATAAACATTAAATAAATCAGGATAATCCAATTTAATAGTATCTCATCAAACTCATAAAAATGAAACATAATTTTGAGAATCTACAGGTCTTGATTTTGTCATTAAATTAAACTTTGAAAATTCATTTGGAGTAGGAGAAGTATGTTCCAATAAAGTAGAAATAAATTTATAAGTTGTTGTCTGTTTTTTCCTAAAATTACAACCTAAATAATTACCACTATTATTATATGTATCATATGATTCATATTTTGTAGCTCTTAAAATATTTCAAACTAAATTAATAGAACAATTTTTTTTATTATTTATTCACAAAATATTATTAGTATTATCACATTCAGCAGGCTGACAAATAGAAGAAAAATTTTTTAAATAATCATAATATGTTCAAGCTTGTTTAGTTAATCCATCAGCATAATGTAAATTATTACAAGTGGCCTCTGCTCAATCACTACCAACTCATCATAAAAAACTCTTTGTATACCAAGAAGTTTTCCATACAGAAGCATAATCTGAAAGAACAGAAAAAATATTATTTGTTTCAAATTTTTTAGCAGTAGGAATACCTCAAGCTAAATCAAACAAACTTCAATTCTTTTTAGGTGTTTCAATAGGATGCCAAGCATATTTAAAATTTGAATAATTAAATGGGAATTTATAAATTGTCGATTGATTAAATTTGTTTGCATTTATATTCATTGGAGAATAACCTCCATAATTTCTTTTAGCCCAAGAAGAAACACTTTCTGAATTAGATTTTCTTCACAAATTTATACAAGCTCAATAAGATTTAGAACATAATTTTTTAAAATCATCTCCATCTTTTTTAGCATTATCCAATGAATTATATCATCTATTTGCTTCTACTTGAGTATTAAATAATCAATTCATATTTGATACAGAACTTTTTTCTCATCTACTTTGTAAAGTCTTTAAAATATCTAATCAAGTATAATTTCAATATGTTCATCTAAAAATAGTCATTCCAGACATAGAATTTATATCAAAAATATTTTTTCCAAAAAGAAAAGTTTCATAAGTCTTTTCAGGAACACAAATATCAGCATTATTATCTCACAAAGTATATTTAACCATCACTGGATAATACATAAAATATTGTTCTGATTTTATTTTTTTATTAATTTGCTGCCTTAAAAATTTATTTACTGTATTCAAATAAGTCATAGATAAATTATCTTTTATATCTACCATATTTAAAGAACTTACAGTATTACTCCAATTGTATCTTCAAGTTGCTTTTAAATTGTTAGTCAGACTTGCTCCGTATTCATTTCAAAACAAAGAAATATAATTTCTAAAAAAATTTTTTAGAGTTTTTTCTAACATCAAAGTAGGAGTTTGACTTGTTGGAGTTTTGTTAGATATTGCTTGTTTAGCTATATTTTTAAATTTATTCATAAAAGTAGATGTCCTTGAATTATATTCATTTGATATAGTAGAAAATTTTTTAATTTGAGGTCAATTAAATCACAAAAGTTTAGCAACTTTACCATTTACTGGCTTAAAAGTTTGAAATTTATTAGCCCCAGAGGATTTTAAATTTAAATTATCTTTTAATTCGTCCTTATTTTGATTTGTAAAAAATTTTAAAAGTAATGGGCTTATTTTTTTGCTTATTAAATTTTCTCAAAAAATCAGTTTATTTAAATAAAACCTTAACATTCAATTATTAAAAGATTTTGATTGGGAAACAAAATTATCCATATAAAACTCCTTATTTACAAAATCAGAAGGATTGTTAAAGTATTTTTTTAATTTTTGAAAATATTTATTATAATCAGATATTTTATTAAATTTTATAATTCAATGAGATAATTCTACATTCGAAACTTTTCAAGTAAATTTAAAATATTTACTATTTCCATCATACTTAAAAGTAGGTTTTACAATATCAACATAAGGATAAATCGTTGGATAAATAAATCAATTTTTATCAACAACCGGTAAAGGAATATTTCAAATCAAAACTATAGTTTTCAAAAAAGATCTTTTAGTTTTTTCTCCGTTAAAATATAAATTTTGAATAACCTTTAAAATATCGTAAGAAGTTATTTTTTTTACATTTATAGGAAAAACTAATGCTTTTGTATTTTTATTTACTGTTTGAATATATTGAGCATACCAAGATATATCAGATTTTATTATATTAGATTTATATATATTTGAATCTACTAAAACTAAAACTAAATTATCTTTTGTAATTACATTTTCAGCTTGAACCTTACCAACAAAATTTGTAAAAGGAAAGCTTTGAAAAAGCATCACAAACATATAAATACCTATAACAAACAATGCAAATCATTTCCTAATATAATCTTTCATAATATCTCAAACTATTAATATATTAAATTATTTATTCCATTTCTTTTCAAAAGAATCCATAGAGATAGTAATTTTATTATCTCATTTTTTATTATCAAAAATAGAAAAAAAAGTTATTTTCATATCCTCAAGTCATAAAAGCAAAGGATCTAATGCAGTCAATAACTTATCTTCTGTTTGTTTTCAAATAACTTTTTTTTCTAAATCTTCTATTTTCTTTTCATTTAAAGGCATATCAAATATTAATTTAAATTTTTTAAAATAAAATTATATCTTTAAATTTACATAATTTTCCAAATAATACATCTTAGACTTTTTCAAAATTAATTTTATTTTATCAACATCAGCTAAATCTTTTTTTATAATATTTAACTTTAAACTAAAGAGACCATCAAATTCCAATTGTTTTAACTTTTTTAAAAAAGTAGGAATCTTCATATTTCATTCTCATAATCCAAGATGTCCTTTCCCTAATTTATCTTTATCAGACAAATAAACTACTGGAATATAAGGTAATAAATTTGGTATTTTTTTTATCAAATGTAAATCAAATTTTTCCTCTTCTATATTTGAGATATCCAAAGCAACTTTTAATTTATAAGTTTTAAATATTTCAGCCATATTTGTAAAAGAATATTGAGGAATAAGTGTTAATAAATAATCTTTTGGAGGATTTATTATATTAAAATTTACATTAGAATGAGTTTTTTGATATAATGGTAAATTTTCTGCTATAAATTTCGTAGCTCTACGATTATAATATTTTGGAGCATTGATATTTATATTTTTTACATTTAATTCTTTTGCTAATTCTAAACCATATTGAATTTCTTTTTTATTTACATTATTTGACAATTGTATAACTTTTATCTGTAAATTATACATATCTACTAATCTTTTAACATAATCTATATTCCAAGAATCAAAATTATTCCACAAAGCTAAGTCTATTCCATCAAATCCTAAATCTTTTGCAATCATAAAAACCATATCAAGACCATATCAAGATAAAGTATCAGATGACAATAAAAAACTATTATTTATTTTATTCTCTTTTACCATAATTTCCTTAACTTAAAAATAAGTAAAACATTCACTACATATAATAAAGTTTTATAATAAAAAAGCAAAAGTTTTTACAACTTTTACCTATTTAGTTAATATATTCCATTCACTTAAATTTTTTCAAGAAATATAAGCTTTTTTCATATTACAATTTAATTTTTCAACTTCTTCTTGTTCTTCTCACAATATACCACTTACCTCTATTTTCCTCCAAATTCATGTTTGATCCAACATATCATACTTATCACCTATTAATATATTATCTTTTGGTGAAAATTTATAATAAACTTTTCAATCTTTTTCTATTTTTTCATCTGTAGTTGTTCAAATATATTGTTTTTCAGTATCTAATGGTCAAGCCTCTGTTTTTGTAGTAGTTTGAACCAATTCTTCTTCTCCGTCTGGAGCAGTCCTTATACTATTAAACAAGAATCCATCCCAATATTGTCTATGAGGAATTTGATAAACCAAATCAAGAATATCTCTTTCAGTTTTCTTTCACTCTACTACACAATCTCTCAAATGAGAATAAGCCTTTGTAGTAGCTCAAACATAAAATTCTGATTTAGATCTTCATTCTATCTTCCAAGCATCTATAGCTAGCAATTCATCTTCATGTTCTATTACACACAAATCTTTCGATGAAAGCAAAAATGAACCAGTTTCATCTTCTTCTACTTTAAAGAATTTACCAGGTCTTTTTTCTTCTTCCAAGTAAACATTAAAATTATATCTACAAACATGAGAACATTCTCATTTATTTCCATCTCTTCAAGAAAAATATTCTCATAATAAACATCTACCAGAATAAGTCATACACATTGCTCCATGCACAAAAGCCTCTATTTCTACTCAAGGAACCTGTTCTTTTATTTCTTTTATTTCTTTTATACTAAGCTCTCTTGCAACTACTATTCTATCTACTCATAAATCATACCAAAATTTTACAGCCATAGCATTTAAAGTATTTGTTTGAGTGCTAAGATGATAATTTACACTATCTCACAAATATTTCTTCAAAGTTGTAAAAACACCTGGATCTGAAAAAATAACCGAATCAGCTCATAACTTTCATATTTGTTCAATCGTAGATTCAATTATTTGAATATCAACATTTCTTGGAAAAATATTTATAGTAAGATAAGCTTTTACTCACAATTTATGCAAATCATCTATTGTTTTTTTTAATTCATCAAAATTTTTAATTTTATTTTGTCTCATCCTCAAAGACAAAAATGGCACTCATACATACACAGCATCAGCACCAAATCTTGCAGCTATCATAGCTTTTTCATAACTTCCACCAGGAGCAACTATTTCAGGTTTTTTCATAATTGTTTTTTTATAATAAATTATATTTTTTATCAAACAAAAGACCTAATTCTTTACTTATTTTCATTTTAATCATTTTTGAGTATTCTGGATCTCATGTCTCTATCAAATCAGAAATTTGCTGACTTGTAAAAGATTCTAAATCCTCTAAAGGAATTTCATATTTACATGATAAATTTATAAGAATATCTTCATCTAATTCTATCATTTTAATAGATTTTCACTTATGATTTGATAAATAATTATTTCACATAAAATTAATATTTAACACATAAATATATAATCTCCTATTCTTTCTTTGTAAGTAATCTATTTATCCGATAAGCTCAAGGAGCAGCCAAAAATATTGAAGAATAAGTACCAAACAATACTCATACAAATATTACAAATGAAAAATCTTTAAATACTTGATTTCAAAAATAATACATACATGCAACTACTAATAATGTTGAAAGTGATGTAAATAAAGATCTTCTCATAGTTTGATATAAAGATTCATCAAATATTTCATACAATTTCATTGTTCATTTTCTAATTTGTTCATTATATTTTATAACATTTTCTCTAATTCTATCGAAAATAATAATAGTATCATTCACCGAATATCCTAATACCGTCAAAATAGCCATTACAAATATACTATCTACTACAACTAAAGGATTAAAATGCATCCAAATACCATATCAACCAGCAGCCATAATTACATCATGCATCAAAGTTAATACAGTAACCAATGAGAATATCCAAGGAGCAAAATATTCTCTCACTCATACAAATGCTATAAATACATAAATAGCCATAAGAATTATACCCCAAATAAGTGCAGTCTTTGCAGCTCATTTCATATATGCTCATATTGTAGGTCATACAAAAGCTGTAGAAACAATATCTGTTGGTCAAGAAATATATTTGTTATCCTTCAAATAAGTCTTTATTTTTCATAATAACTCATTTGTATATTTTACATTTGTGTTCAAAGATCTAAATTCTATTTCTGTATTTCAATCCTTGAACATAGTAACTATATCAGGTTTTACATCTTTAAATGTTTTCTTAAAATCAGATACATTTATTTTTTTATCTCAAGCTATAGCAATTTTAATTCACCCTGTAAATTCTATACTCCACTTCAAATTAGAAACAAAAGCATATATACTTCATGAAACTAAAATTAAAGAAAATATCAAAAAATAAATAAAATTTCTAACAATACTAATTCTTTTCATTACAAATATTTAATAATATAAAAATATATCCATGTTTATAATAATTTAAATAAAATTATCAATTTATTTTATACCTAATTTTTCTATAGCACTTCTAGCAGCATTAGCCTGAGATGTCTTTTTATTTACTCAAATTCATTCTGCTAAAAATTTACCATCTACATAAACTTCTGTTCTATAAAGCAAAGTATTTCATTTTTCATCTATTTCCTCTTCAAAATCTTCATAAACTGGAATTATCTTATATTTTCTTTGAATATGCTCTTGTAAAACACTTTTCGGACTTTTAACATTTCCATTATCTCTTATTTCAGAAAATTTAGAATAAATTCTTTTATCTATAAACTCTTTTGCTATTTGCTCTCATAAATCAAGATACAAATAAGCTATAAAAGCTTCCACAAAATCTGAAAGTACTGAATCTTTATTTTTTCAATCCGAATTTAGTTCTCATAATCACAAAAAAATATAGTCTCATGCATTTATTTCTCTTGCAACTTGAGCTAAAATTTTTTCATTTACAAGAGATATTTTATATAAACTCATCATATCTTCCTGCATAATATCTTTTTCATGATATAAGTTATCAGCAACCACAAATCACAAAATCGAATCTCATAAAAACTCTAATCTTTCATTTGAATCAAGTTTTTTATGAACATCATTTGAAAAGCTTTTATGAGTAAACGATCTTTTCAATAATTCTATACTAAAATCAGTTCATAAAGTAATTCATAAACCTTTTACATAATTTATTATTTTTTCATCAGAATTTTTATAATCTTCCAATAAAGCATCGTATTTTGCTATCATTTACAAATAATATTAATTTTCTAAAAGCAAAATATAAACTCTTAATTATTTTATAAACTTTTATCTAAAACAGCATTTATTAAATTAACTGAATTATCAGTACCAAAAGTAGATGCAAGATGCATACACTCTTTTATCATAACAGGTTTTGGAGTTTCATAAACCTTACTTTCTACAACTCACAATAACAAAATAGCTTGATCTATAGAATTTAATTCAACAAATTTAAAAGTAGGTAAATTTTTATCTATTATATTTACAATATCTTCATAATTTTCTATAAGATATTTAGCATTTTTAATAAGATAATCATATTCCAGATCCACACCTTCTTTTTTCTTAACAAAAAAATCTGTAGTATATTTAACTACTTTTTCAAAATTTATAGCATTTTCAGGATTAAAATAAGTCATATATTCATCCATAGAAAAAGATTCTGTATTTTTTTTATTCTCAAAATCTAATAACAAAGAAAAATCAAAGTTTTGAAACTCTGATTCATTTATTTTATCCAATCAAAGTTTCACTATATTGTCTACTTTTTTAGCTGTATTTGAATAAATTTCATTTCACAAAATAGACTTAGAAAAGTTATAAGTATATAACATACGAAAAAAAACTTTTCTACTATAGATACGATTAGATAAATTCATATATTTTATTTCTTATTATAAAAAATTAAGCTTCAATAACTGTATCTTCAGTAGCTTTTGCTTTAATAGTCAAAACTTGAGTATCTTTATAATAACCACATTGAGGACATACATGACTTTGTAATTTCATAGTTTTACATTGAGGACAAGCAACTAATTTCATTTTATTCATCATTTTTTTAATTTTCAAAGTTCTCCATGTACTTGTTCTTTGATGTTTTTTTGCTATAGAAACTTTTTTTCTTGGTACTGCCATTTCTTTTAGATAATTAAGAATTTAAAATTTTTAAGAATTTATACTTTTTTAGAATAGTATAGAACAAAAAATCATATTAATCTCTTCTTCTTTACTATTCTATAAAATAAGAACAGGGATAGTAGGATTTGAACCTACGACGCGGAGCTTTGGAGACTCCCGCTCTGCCCCTGAGCTATATCCCTATAGATTGGGTCAAGTGGGATTCGAACCCACGACCACCGGCTTAAGAGGCCGTTGCTCTACCAACTGAGCTATTGACCCAAAACAAAGTAAGCTGTATAATAAACATTTTGTTTTCTATTTCAATAAATTATTTAATAATATAAATTTTCAATTTAAAACCTATTAAAAAAAATAGAAAAAAACTAACAAATATTGGTAGATAATTATATTGAAAACAACATAAAATTATAAATAATGACTTTATGCAATTAAAATAAATTTTAATCGTTTTATATTATTGCTTAATATTTTATTATTAAATATTTTAAAATGAAAAAACTACTATTATTTATATTTATATTTTTTATCTGAACTTCTTTTGCAAGTTGGAATAGTGCTATAGATCAAGAAGAACAACAAGCTCAAAATGAAAAAATAAAAGTTTTAAATGAAAATTTTAAATTAGAAAAATTTAGTTCCAAAAAACAATTTGAAACGGTTTTAATAGAAAAATTATACAATAAAATTATAAATAATTGTTCAGTAAATATGTATTATTATTGATGAATAATACCTCTTTATAAAACTGCTATACTTAATGGAAAAACCGTTAAACCAGAAACAACAAGCAATTTAAATTGAATAAACCTAAAGAAAATCTCTTATGGGACAACAAATTTACAAAAAGAAAATGTAGATGAACCAGAAATTTTGAAACTTACTAAAAACTATATTGCATATTTCGACAAAAAATATGGAAAAATTTATATTATATCTTCACCAGTTGATTGAAATAAATTAAACTTAAATAAAGTAAATATTTCAGATGTTATCCAGGTTCCTAAATTAATAAATAAAAATACTGTTAAATTATTTTTTATAAATAATCAACTAATTGCAATATGAACTAGATATTCCAAAGTTTTTGAGTGAGAAGTTACAGATTTAGTTTTTTATAAAATCACAAATTGAAAGGCAAAATTCTCTAGATTTTATGATGTAAAGTGAAATTTTAAAGATGCAAGAATTGTAAATAATAAAATTTATCTTATTACAAATTATAATTTTTCAAATATTGCTAGGCAAATATGTCAAAATTATGTAATAAATCCTATCAAAATAAAAATAGAAAATATTAGAAAAAAATATCAATCTCAAATAAACCAAGAAAATAAGAAACAAATATTAGAAAGAAATCTAGCAAAAATACAAAAGTTAAGAAATCAAATGAATCGAAAAATAGAAGAAATTGCTAAAGAACAAAAAACAAATTTAAATAAACAACAGATTTTAAATGATATTGAAAACAAAATAAATCAAAAATCTATAGACATTTATATTAATAAAAAAGCAAAATTTAAGTTTAAATGAAAAATATATCCAATTACAATAAGGCTTACAAACTCAGCTTTAAATAATATTTTCTTCATTCCAACTAATTTCGATAAATTATCTATTTATAATTTAAAATTTAATTTGGTAAATATAGTAGATATAGATACAAAACAAAATCCAAACCAATATATAATTTTTGGAGATATGTCAAATGGACAAATTCATATGACAACAAAATCTCTGTATTTGGTAAATAATTATTATGAAAATAACTCTTGGAGATGTCCTCCAGGTTTATTATGTATTTTACCATTTTACCCAAGATGAAATTTTACTCTTATTCATAAACTTTCAATAAGTTGATTTAATTTAAATTATGTAAACAGCAAAATAGTCCCTTGACAACCTATAAATCAATATAGTATGGATGAAGATAGTAGTTGAAATTTTAGAATATTTACAAAACATTACTATCCTTCAAGATCTACTGATTTATATATTTTCGATAAAAACTTAAATTTAGAAGGGAAACTTCAATGAATTGCAAAATGAGAAGATTTTAAATCATCAAGATTTATATGAAACAAAGCATATTTAGTAACTTTCAAAGCAACAGATCCATTGTTTGTTATAGATTTACAAGATAATAAAAATCCAAAAATTATATGAAAACTTAAAATTCCTTGATATAGTTTGTATCTACACCCATTAGAAAAAGTTTGAAATGTTCAATATTTACTATGAATTTGACAAGAAGCAGAACAAGTGCATTGAAATTGGTCTTTACCCAAAAATATAAAACTTGATATTTATAAAATAGATTATTCACAAATATCTTGAAATCAAATATCAGTCCAACAACTTTATTCAACTATTCTATGAAATGAAAAAAAAGTTTGAAATGGTTGAAGTTGGACACCAGTATTTAATAATCCAAGAACTTTTGTCTATGATAAAACCTTGAAAACTTTACTTTTACCAGTGTATTTAACAACAGATAATACAGAAAAAAGATGTTATCCAAAATATACTTGGAGAAATTGAAAAAGAATTCAAAATTGAGAAAATTGTTATGATTACAATACAAAAATACCTTATTTTATCTGAGTTAAATGATTTAAAGTTAATTTAAGTAGTTGATTTACCGAAATTTTATCAAAAAATTATATTAATTTATATAAAAATCCAGGAATCAATTCGTTAAATCAATGGACTTATAAAAATGAAGACCATAGAGTTTCTTATTATACAAATTGAAAAGATTTTATCCCATTTGAAGTAAATAGCAATTTCTTTGATATGTTTAAATGAAGTATTGATAAATTTATAACTTTTAATAATTTATTTAAACCAATTATTAAAAAACCAGTAAATAAAGATATTCTCAAAAAATGTTTTTATAAAAAACCAGCACCAAACCAACCAGTATGTCAGATGTATTGTGGTAAAAGATGGGTATTGGAAAATAATAAATGTAGTAAAATAACAGTGGATGCAGCTTGCTCTTGTCCAGGTTTTGATACAGAAAGGCAATGTAAAACAAATTGTGAAAAATAAGTTTGACTTTAAAGAAAAAATCCTTATTTATAAAAATGCCAGCCTAACTACTTAGGTTGAGTAAAATCTAAAGGAGCATTTTATGCTTAGAAGACAAATTAAAGATTTGAGTGCAACAGGACATCCAAGAGAAACAGCTAAACTAATACTTGATGGTACTAAAGGGGAAAAAGTAAAAAGCAAAAAATACATTGATGATTATCACAGTGTAAGTATACACTTCATTCCCAAAGATGGTATCGTAAACATAGATGTGCATGAAGGGAGCAACCTGATAGCTATGCATATTCCATATGAAGATGCTGTTTCTCAGGCTTACGAGTCAACTCAAAAAATACTAGCCTAAATAGCTTGTATACACCTTCCAGTGTTCTGAAGGTGTTTTTTATTTAATTTTTATTTTATATTTTCTATATTTTTCACTTCATAAAATTTCACAAACTAAATCCCAAAATTCTTTTTTATGATTCATATATTTTAAGTGTGCTAACTCATGGACAACAAGATAGTTTTGTTCCGTAGCTTCAAGATATATGATTTTATAATTAAAGTTTAAATTTCTTTTTGAAGAACAACTTCATCGTTTTGTTTTTTGATTTTTTATAAAAATTCTATTGTAAGATAATCACATTTTTTTAGACCAATATTTTACTTTTTCAGAAACTAAACCATAAGCTTTTTCTTTATTTTTAATATAATCTTCATAATCATCTCACAACTTAAATTTAATAGTTTTTCAAATATGTTTTAAAATCCAACCTCATTTTTGTTTCATAAATTCCTCTCACTTCTGAATTAATCTTTTTTGAGACTGAAAAAATCATTTTTTAGGTAAAACTAAAATAAGTTCTCAACCAGAATTTATAGATATTTTTATGTTTTTAGATCTTTTACTAATTCTTATTTGATACTGAATCTTAACTCAATTTATTACTATTTCTTGCATAAAAACATTTTGATAACTAAATATTAATTTATTTTATACTAAATTTACTTGATTAAAAAAGTGTTATTATTAATCTAAATGATATTTAAATATTTAAAACAAATAAATGAATTGAATACTTTGTGCAATGCCAGATGAAGCAAATATAATTATTGAAAAATATAATTTAAAAAAAATTAAAACTTACAAAGAAATATCTGTTTATCAATGAGAAAATATAGTTTTGGTAAAAAGTGGAATTGGAAAAATACAAGCTACTATGTGAACTATGATTTTACTACAACATTGAGAATTTGAAAAAATAATCAATATTTGAATAGCTTGAAATAGTTGAAAACAAGAAAATGCTCTACCTTGAGATGTATTTCTGATAGACAAAGTAATCCAACACGATATATATTTACCATTTGAATGAGAACATTTGAATTATGCAAAATGAGAAATAGAAATTTGTAGTAAAATAAACATAGAATGAATAGATTTTAATATATTTGATGAATCTATATGTGCAACTTGAGACCAATTTATAGATGACAATAAAGTAGTAAAAAACATAGTTAAAAATCATAATGCTCATGTTGTAGAAATGGAAGCATTTGCATTTTTATCTGTTTTGAGAGAATTTGATTTATTAAATAAAGCCTATGTAATTAAATCTGTATCAGATGCAGCAAATGAAGAAGCAAGAAAAGCTCATGAATCAAATTTAGAATTAGCTATGCAAAATGGAGTAAAAGTCCTTGATGTATTACTTAAATAAATAAAGTACAATTTAAAATAAGTTTTTTTGACTTATTTTTTTTATTTTGTATAATATTGAAAACATCTATTTTAAAATAAAAATAAAAAAATATGAATTTAAGAGAAAGACTTAAAAATACTTTGTTAGTTCCGTCAGAAATAAAACAAAAATTATTAAATATTTCTAACTGGTCCGAAGAAGTAGAAACTACTGTTCAGGGATTATTTGATAAATATTGAGATCTTGAAGAAAAAGTAATTAAAGAGGTTATAAAAGCTAAATGAAGAATTTATCTAAAATCTTTGTCTGACATAGAAAATTTAAAAAAAGAACAAGAATTTGAAGAACTTAAAACTATAGAAGAAAAATTAAAAAATATTTAAAATATAAATAAAAACAAAAATGCCAGAAAAAGTTGATAATAGAATTTATGAAGAACAAAAAAATCAAGAAAAATGACAAGAACAACTTAAACAATATAAATTAGAAAAAGAACAAGAAAAACAGACATGAGAAAATTTATCGAAAAAAATAGCTAAAATAGATAATAAATTATCAAAACTTTCTTGAAAGCAAGATGGAAGAGATTTTTTTATAAGAAATATGAATGATTATATTCAATCTAAATTTTGAGTAAAATTCGAAAAAACTTCAGTATGATGAAAAGAAGAATTAGTTTTAGTTATCCCAAAAGAAAAACAAGCAACACCAGATCCTATAAAATGATTAGAAAAATTAGCAAATAATTTAATAGTAAATAAGGAAGAAATTTTTGTAGATGAAAATGATGATAAAAAGTTAAATAAAGATGAAATGGGTATAAAATTTGACACAAACTGAGAATTGGAAACAAATGCTATTTATGTGGATAAAAATGAATTAAAAAATAATAATGTAGATTTTTGAAAAGTTAAATATAATCCTACAATAGATAAACAAAGACAAGTTTTAGATAAAGAATATACTCATTGAGGAAAGATAATTTTTGAAAATTGAAAATCTTATTATGAAGTTTGATGAACAACAGATAAAAACTGACATTATGATTATTTATCTGCCGTAAGTAGATTATTTACTGCTATCTCAACTGAATACTTATGATGAATGGACTTAAAAACAATAGATGAAAAGATAAAAAATCTATGATATAACAAAAAAACTTGAGAATTTAAAACACTCAAAAAAGGTGAAGAAAAATGATTTGTAAAGATATGAAATATAAATTCCCAAGAATGGAAACATATAGTTCAACCAGGAGCAAAAATTGATTTAAGTTCATTATCGAAGGCACTTACATCTTGAAAAGTAGAAAAACAAACTAAAGTAGAAAAAAAAGAAGTAAAAAATAATATTGATTGGGGAAGATTTTATGAATCTACAGATGGAGAAACTTGGGATATTCCGGATAACTGGAATATAAATTATAAATGATATTCTGAAAGTTTTAGTTGATTAAACTGAAGTCAAATTTCAATATCTGCCAGAAATGATTATGATTTTTGAAATAAAGATAAATGATTGAAGTGAATCAATACATTTTCTGAAAAAAAAGAAGTTGATTTATGAAAAGATAAAAAATGATATTTAGTAATCTGAGAAACTTCTGATACAAATGATATATCAAAAAAAATTAAATGATTAAAAGATATTAAAAAAATACAAAATGCATTAAAAAATTCTAAAACTGAAGCTTGGTTCACGACAGTTGATAAAAAATGAAATGCTACTATCACAGAAGTATGAGATCCAAAAGTCCAAACTGTTACAGAAACTTCTGATACAGTAGAAAGATGAAAGGATAAAAACCATCCTATAGTTTTAAACAAAAATGTGTATGAATTTAGTGGTGCAATAAATGGAAATATAACATTTAATAAAAAATTTTCTATAGATTATAAAAATAGTAATCTAAAGAATATACAATCACAGAAAAATTTCAAACAAGCTTTTGGATGAGAAAAAGCATATTTATTAGTAAAAAACCATTTAGTAGAGTTAAGCTGGGGAAAAGAAAAAGGAAAAGAAACAATTATATCTACGGATTTATGTGAACAAAAAAATGTTGATACTAAATTTGATAATTGATGAGTAACTATAGAAAACAGTTTATTTTCAGATATGAAATTTGACAAAAAAACTTGAAAAGTAGATTTTCCTGAAGTTTCAGGTTGGGGACAAATAAATTGAAAACTTGAGAAATCAACAAAAGAAAATAAAGAACAATGAATTAAAGAATGAGATATATTATTTAAATTATGAGAAGAGTATAAAATTTGATGAAAAGAAGTAAGTATTAATTTATGACAAAATAAAAATAACACACTTAAACCAAATGAAATATTTGAAAAAACTATAGAATGACTATTACTTATAGCAAGTGAAAAGTGAGATAATTTCTGAAAAGATATTTCAATTGACACCAAATGAAATTCAATAATTGTATCTGTAAAAAATAATATTTCATTAAATAAATTACCAGAAAATAATATTTTAAGTTTTGATAGAAATAAAAAAGAAAATCCTGATACTTATATCATAGATGCTATCAAAGATAAGTTTAAAAAGAATAACTTAACTAAAAAAGCAGATAAGTTAAAAAGAAAAAATAGATAAAAATCCAGTTATGAAGTATATAAAATATATAATAAAGAGAACAGTGTGAAGATTAAAGTGATTAGAAACTTTAGCTAATTCAAATAATATACCAAAAGATTATGAAGAAAGATTAAAATTATTAAATGAAATAGATACTAGAATTATTTTACTTTTAGCCAACAACAAAAAAATAAAAGAAATTAGCATTAAAAATTGAAAAATTAACTTCCCTGGATATAAAAAATATAAATGAGAAAGTATTGTTCTATCTTGGAATGTTCTTACTATTAATAAATTAAAATGAATATATAATAATTATCCTAAATCAGACTTTGATAATTTATGAATATTCTCTAATTCATAAGATAAAAAAATAAGCAATTTTAAATATTAATTACAAAAAAATGACAGAAACAAAAAATTATATCAATTCCTATAACGAAAAGCTTCAACTTAATAAATTAGATTGGAAACAAATCAACGACATAGTTAATGAATGAAAACTTTATAAAAGTGATAAAGAAATAAATTTAGATAACTTATGACATAAACTTAAAGAAATTATTTACATAATAAAAATGAAACCTATTTTATTGATTGAAAAAACAAAATTATGAGTTATGTTTGAAACATATATCCAAAAACAAAGTGGTTTTGAATGAGATATAACATCAAAAAACTTTTCAGAAGAAGCTTTACATAAATATTTTATTGGCTTCTTGAAGTGAATTAAAGGAACTCCTTTTGGACAAATATTAAATATAAATGTTAAATATAATTGACAAAAATATAATTTAGCAGATATTTGTTTTTATAGATTGTATCCAGGTATAGTTAACTATCAAGTAGTTATAAATTGAACTAAAAAAGAAATAAATAACCTAGGAAAAGAAATAAAAAAATAAAATACAAATTTTAATAGTATATTTTTACTTTTTTAATCAACCAAATGCCTTTAACATTAAAAAACACTACAGGAGATAATGAAATAAATGAATCAAATTATATGGATTATTGTAAAAAATTATATAATGAGATTAAAGAATCAGAACCAAATATAGTTCCAGAATGACTTGATGATAACTATGATTTTATTTCGTTCTCTTTTCGGGTACTTACACCAGCTTTTGAAAATTATATTGTAGAAAAATTTAAAGAAAAATGAGTTAATTTGTATAATGACAAAATTCAACCAGACGAAAAATTTATATTTCCTAAATGAATAAATTCAGGAGTAAAATATTTTAATGAGTTTTTATCTGATATAAATTCTTGAAAAATTAAAGTTCAAGTAAATACATGATGACGGGATTTTAATAAAGAAATGCAAGTATTTAAAAAATTGAAAAAAGAAAACCAGATAAAAATATTTAAGATTATATATTATGGTATGTATAATTTTTCTGCTCTTGCTAGAGTTTTAAGAACAAAAGTTATAGAAAAAACTAAAAAAGATTTAGATAATCTAAAAAAAACAAATAAATAAGAAACTATTTTTAACTACTATGTTTTATACTAGTAGTTTTTTTTTATAATTGTAAATTTTAACTAAATAAGTATAAAAAATGAAATTTATAACTAATTAATAATATATGACAGGGGCTACTTATTTATGACAAAATTTTTTAAATAATCCTAAAATAATTGAATTTATAATTCAAGATATCAAAGACAATTGTGATCTAAAATTACAAAATATAGAAGTATGACCTTGAAAATGTGCACTTACAGAATATTTATGATTTGTAGAAAATTTAAAACTTTTTGAAAAAGATGAAACTTTTTATGAATGACTACAAAAATGTGTAAATAAAAAAAATATTATTATGTGAGATTTTTTATCTGCAAATTTAGAAGAACATATCAAAACAAATTTTTTTAATTGCTTTTGAAATTTACCATACTACATTACTTCACCTATTTTCAAAAAACTTACAAATCCAGAAAATAAAGTTAAAATGAAATATTGAATTTTTATGATTCAAAAAGAAGTCGGAGAAAAGATAATAAATGAATCAAACAAAAAAACTATGTTATCTTTTCTCCTTCAATACAATTATAAAATCACTTACTTAAAAACTGTGCCTGCAAAAGATTTTACACCTGCTCCAAAAGTAGATAGTTGTCTAGTTAGGTTTGAATATACTTGATGAAATGACGATTTAAATTTTTGAGAATTAACTAGATTACTTACAGTTTTTACTGCATACAAAAGAAAAACTTTATGAAAAATAGAAAAAATTTTACAAAAACAATGACATAAAATATTTATTCCAGAAGAATTAAAAAGTAAAAGATTTACAGTTTTGACTTTCGATGAAATTAGACAAATTAAATTAGTTGAAACAAAATAGTTTTTTAATATATTAATTTTTATTTTAGTATTTTAACTAAATTTATGATTATAAAAAATTTCTTTAGATTATTCAAAACAAACATTGTCCAAATATTTGCAACAGTATTTCTATTAAGTTTTTTAATATTTTTTCTAAATATTTTAATTACATTAACTGTAAATGTTTATTGATTTTCAAATGAACTAAAGTGAAAACTATGAATTTATCTATATTTCAAAGAATGAAATACTCCTGATGAAATAAGTAATGATTACAATTTAATCATAAATTTAAAGACAGCACTAGAAAATAAATGAATAAAAGTAAAATATCTTTCAAAACAAGAGGCTATCAAAACTTTATCAAAAAGACTACCAAAAATCATTCAAAATTTTGAGAAATACGGAATTAAAAATCCTATTCCACCAACTATGTATATTACATTTAGATCAGAAAAAGAATATGATATTGTAAAAAAAATAGTATGAAATAAAAAATATCAAGATATCTTATTAAACTTATCGGATATTTGAACCTCAAATTCATTTAAAACTCAAGAAGCAAGAATTTCTAAGATTATTGAATTTTCAAATTTTATGATTAAATTTTATATATTTTTATCAATCGTCCTTTTTGTAATAATTTTATGGTTTTTAGTTTTGATACTAAAGATAAATTTTTATTCTTTTAAGGAACAAATCGAAGTTGAAAAACTTATATGATTTAGTATTTTACAAATCAAAGCTCCATTTTTGTTATATACTTTATTTATTATACTAATTTCATTTGTTCTTTCATTGATGTATGGTGGAATATTGGTAAACTATCTAAATATATATTTTCAAAATGTATTTGATTTTAATTTATTAGAAATAATAAACAATAATCTAAGTTATATCCAAAAATGATTATTAACAGAAGCTTGAACTATAATCATTATAAGTATAATTGTATCAAACTTATTTTTATCAAGACTTATTAAGAAAATTTAATGAAATATTATTTTAAAAGTATAAAAAAAAATAAAAAAGCATATTTAGAATATGAGATTATAGAAGAATATCTTTTTTGAATACAATTAAAATGATTTGAGGTAAAACAAATAAGAACTTGAAATGTAGATATTAGAAATGCATTTTGTAAATTTTACAATAATGAATTATTTATAGAAGAATTAAATATTCCTTTGTATGAAAAAACTTCATCCAAAATGGTTCCTTGGTATGAAAGTAAGAGAAAAAGAAAACTTTTATGAACAAAAAAAGAATTTAGGAAATTATTGGAAAGAACTACAAAAACAGGTTATACTATTATTCCGTTAGAAATATGAACTTGATTTAAATGAAAATTTGTAAAAGTTAAATGTGCTCTCGCAAAACTTAGAAAAAAGATTGAAAAGAAACAAATTATCAAAGAAAGAGATGTTAAAAGAGATATGGATAGAACAATTAAAAATTATATGTAAAGATTATTTTTTTGATATAATTAGAAAAATATATATAATGATAATTGTTATCTTATATATAAAAAGCAAAAAATGTTTAAAAAAGAAAAATTAGAATTATCAATTGAGGATTTAGAATATCTGTATCAATATATAATATTGAATTTTAATGAAATTAAGTTTTTTAAAAACTTACAGCTTTTGATAACAAAAAAAAGAGAAGCAATCTATGATTTTATAAAAATAATTGATAAAGATTATATAAAAAAAACTTCTATTACATATATCACAGCCGACGACCAACATAATAGTAATGTTTTTGATAATGATACTTTCAATATCTTACATATGGATATAAATGAAGAATTTGTT